>OBZQ01000486.1_pt1 | contig 28482 bp, 25 predicted proteins | sample 1495531 | NCBI WGS metagenome assembly OBZQ01 (sample SAMEA2580237, study PRJEB22360) | human gut metagenome | biome: human gut; feature: human-associated habitat; material: faeces | place: Denmark | collected 2008/2010
GAAGAGGAAGCAGTATCAATTTAATATAGCAATTATTTAATATTCGTTATACTAGTCATAACTGGATTTCCTTTTGTATAACCAGGACATTCATTCAACAGCATTTTCATAACATTTTCTTTTTCAGCAACATTTTGAATAGATGGACATATCTTTTTATAATGCAGTAAAAACCAGTATTCCACGCATCCTGTTGTCATTAGAAGACGTACTCGTATATTGGGCTTTTTCCTTAGTTTTTGTAAAACAGAAATTATTTTTTTATTCTTATCCCAACTTCCTGTTTGTCCATCATCGACATCAAAGAAGAACCAGATTTCGTCTGTGACTTCCGCATTATTTCGATATTTAGCTTCTTTTTTGAATTTTTTATCTGCAGTAGAAAATAATCCTTTTACCGGTTTTTGAATCACAGCTACATCTTCATATTTTTCTTTCAAGAAGTTGACATATTCTATTTCACTTTCACCTTCACAAAAAACATAAATAAGCGGTTTGATTTTTCGTTTCATTATTCAACCTCCACGGTATCTACATCTGGTATTGCACCATACTTTCCGACAAGGTATGCTTTACGAATATTATCATTTGTTCGAACCGGAAGGTGTGTTAGATTGAATAATTCGGATACACCACTTCGTTTATTTTTATCTACAAAATATACCTGGTCTTTACGTAAAATTTCCATATTTAATAATTCGGTATCATGTGTTGTAAAAATAATTTGTGCATGCCCTGGATTTGTTTCAGGACTTTGAAATTTTGAGATGATAAACTCAGCAAGTAAAGGATGAAGCTCTTTGTCAATTTCATCCACAAGTAAAACGCCCCCCTGATTTAAAACCTGTTCGATTCCAGGGGCAAGTGACATCAATCTCCTGGTCCCATCAGACTCATCAGATAATTCCAGGGAAAACAATTCGAGTTGTCCGTTTTTATTAATTCCATGATGTAAAGAAGATGTTTTAATCTCTCCGATTTTAAGATTCATTTCCGCAGATTCTGAAGAATCTTTCAAGGCTGCTGAGAATTGTTTCAAAGCCATTATCATACCTTCTGGTAAATTATCTGGAAGTGGATCAGAAGTAGATATTTCTTCATTTTTTATTTCAAAAGACATATCTTCAATCCCGACATCTGCCTGTTTCGCATAGGTCACAATCGATTTTAACATGTTTGGATTTTCCGCATGTTCCAATAATTGTCTTGGGATATCCGTATAATCTTTTGAAAAATGAATATTCTCTCGAAACCATCTCATCGCAGCAATACATGGCTGATAATTCATTACACAGGCAATAGAAAAAAACAGTTGATTGGGAGCAACTGCTTCAGAAATCATCTCTTTCTTTTTCTTTTCTCCATTTGCCGGAAAGGAAAACAGCTGCTTTTCTCTTGTAAATATTTCTGATTTTTGTCCTTTAGGTGATGCATATAAGTATTCTTTAAAAATTTCTTTTTTTGTAGCGGCAAAGCCATAGATATATTTTACTCCGTTCTGGATGTATTCATATTCAAAACCGGTAGGACATTGTTCAGAGTAGTCATTTAAGGCAAAAGCCCGTACTGGAATTTCTGCTTTTTCATGCTGTGTTTTCTGTGCATTTCGAATGAATTGAACTCCTAGCCAGAATGCACGAATAACATTACTCTTTCCACCACCGTTTTTTCCAAAAACAGCAGTCGCAGGAAGGAGTCCTTTTTTCTTATAGGGGATCAGACAATTTTTGTATTCAGAATTGCCTTTTGCTTCCATAGATAAAATATTTTCATCACGAAATGAGCGGTAATTTTGGAATTTAAATCTAATTAACATTTTATGGTACACCTCCTGTATATAAACAGTATATCCATATTTTGAGAGAAATACAAATGATTTTGTTTAAATTTATGATTTTTTCTCTTTGATTTATTTAAATAGGTTTTGCTGTCACTTTCTCAGTTCTCTTTTTCATATTTCCTCCAAACCCTCTTGACAAAACTAAAAACCTAGTGTACTATCTAACTATAGCACTGATACACAAGGCGGAAGGAGGAAGAAGATGAATTACAATGCAGAGATGCCAATCTATCTGCAGGTCATTCACGACTTGAAGAAAAAGATGATACAGGGAAAGATACTTCCCGGAGAGAAGCTTCCATCCAACAGAGAGCTGGCGGTCCTTTATAAGATCAATCAGAACACTGCAGCAAGAATCTACAGAGAGATGGAGACTCATGGATATTGTTATACAAAGCGGGGGATTGGAACATTTGTGATGGAGGAAGAGACGATGTTCGAGACGATAAAAAAAGAAATGGCAGAAGAATTGTTGAGCAGCTTTATACATGAGATGCAGGATCTTGGATTTGAAAAAGATGATATTATCTCAAAAATTGCAGACTACAAGGAGGAGAGAAGATGATTTTAGAATGTCGTGATTTAAGCAAATCATTTTACACAAAAAAGGCGCTGAATGAAGTTTCGCTGAAACTGGAAGGCGGAAAGATCTATGGTCTGCTCGGGGAGAACGGAAGCGGGAAGACCACATGGATGAAGATCATCTCCGGTCTGACAAAGCCTACATCCGGAGAGATTTTGTTCAAGGAACATCCGTGGTTCTATGGAGATAAGGCAGAGATCGCCTACATGTCTACAGAGCCGTTTTTCTACAGTTTTCTGGATGTGAACGGAGTCGGACAGTACTATAAAGATTTCTTCCCGGATTTTGATGAGAAGAAATTTCACGAGATGGTAAGAAGGATGTCCCTGGAAGGCAAGATGAAGGTCAAAGAACTGTCCACCGGTATGACAGCAAAGCTGAAGGTGATCGCAACACTGAGCCGCAAAGCAGAGCTGTATCTTCTGGATGAGCCGTTCAATGGAATTGATTATAAAGCAAAAGAAGAGATTCTCGGGATGATCCTGGAGTCAGCAAATGAAAAAAATACCTTTGTAATTTCCACACATATGATCGATGAGATCGAAAGTTTTATCGATGAGGCAATCTTTATCAAAGATGGAGAAGTTGTGCGTCGGATGTCAGTGGAAGAAGAACGGATGCAAAGTGGAAAATCCGTGGCAGATATTTATCTGGAGATCATGTAGGAAGAACAAAGGCAGAATGAGAAAAGAGAAAGAGAGGAAACAAAATGGGACGCTTGATCAAATATGAGCTGAAAAAACAGCAGACATCCAGAAACATCATACTGGCGCTGCTTCTGGTGTTTTTACTGGCAGTTGTAGTTGGAACCTTTACAGAGAACGGGAATACAGTTGGAATCAGTGTAATGCTGGAAATGTTTGTCGGAATGTTTGTATTTTTCTATATGGGAATTGAAAGTCTGTTGATATTGAACCGTGACCTGAAAACAAAGCAGAGTCATATGCTCTGGATGGTGCCGATGCAAAGCTGGAAGATCCTGGGAGCAAAGTACATTGCAGCAATTTTACAGATTTTCTTTATTTCAGCAGCATACGTGCTGGCAGCAATAGCCTGCATTTTGAGTTTGATTGCAAAAATGGATGCATGGGAAGAGCTTTTTAAAGGGCTTCGCATTGGTGCAGAGTGGCTTTTCCAGGGAAATATGGATTGGATCACACTTATGGCAATCTTTCTGTTTTTCTTCCTTGCATGGACCTGTGTGATCGCAACCGGATTTCTGGCAGTCATTGTATCCAGAACGGTGTTGATCAATTCCAGATTTGCGGGCATTGTTTCATTCATTTTGTTCTTTGTGATCAATGGAATTGTGGAATATATTTACAATCTGTTTGCCAAATACGGACTTATGGGAATCCATAGCGGACTCTATATAGGAATTGGAGAATGCGCATTTTATATTGTTGCATGCATTATACTATTTGTGATTTCCAGTGTTCTGGCTGAAAAGAAATTAAGTGTATAAAATATGGAAGGTACAGTCTGTTAAATCGGATTGTATCTTCTTTTTTAATTTCACAACTGTCTTGTCACATGTAAAGTCTTGTGCTATAATTGTCAGCAATTAACGATAAAAATTTAACAATTCAGGATAAGTGAGGGAATACAATATGACAGTTGTGGAAGAAATCCAGAAATTAAAACAGGAAAAAAATGCAGTTATTCTGGCACATTATTATGTGAGACCGGAGATTCAGGACATTGCGGACTACATCGGAGATTCTTTTTATCTGAGTAAGGTTGCAGTTGGATTGAAAGAGCAGACCATCGTATTCTGTGGCGTGTCTTTCATGGGAGAGAGTGCGAAGGTACTGAACCCGGAGAAAACAGTTCTGATGCCGGATATGCATGCAGACTGTGCAATGGCACATATGGCAGATGCCAAAACCATTCAGAAAATGCGGGATACATATGAAGATCTGGCGGTTGTATGCTACATCAATTCTACAGCAGAGCTGAAAACACATTCTGATGTGTGCGTTACATCAGCAAATGCGGTGAAGATCGTAAAAGCACTTCCGAACAAGAACATTTTCTTTATTCCGGACAAGAACCTGGCACATTTTATTGCAGAGCAGGTACCGGAAAAGAATTTTGTATACAACGAGGGATACTGTCCGATTCACGAACACATGCAGATTGAGGAGATCAAAGCAGCGAAAGCACAGCACCCGGCAGCAGAGGTACTGGCGCATCCGGAATGTCCAAAGGCAGTGCTTGCAATTTCCGATTATGTAGGAAGTACTTCCGGAATCATCGACTACGCAACGAAAAGTGAGAAACAAGAGTTTATCATCTGTACCGAAAACGGCGTCCGCTACAAGCTGGAAAAAGACAATCCGGATAAGAAATTTTATTTTACAGAGACAGAGCCTGTCTGTATGGATATGAAGCTGATCACACTGGAAAAGGTTCTTCACGTCTTAAAAACAGGAGAGAATGAAGTTCATTTGAGTGAGGAATTGAGAACTGACTCCAGAAAACCATTGGAAAAAATGCTGGAGCTGGCAAAATAGAGTGTCTTTCATAAAAAGAGAGGCCTGCCGAAAGGAAAGAGAGTATTATGAATAAAAAAGCAGATGTTGTTATCGTTGGAACAGGTGTTGCAGGGCTGTTTTCTGCATTGAATCTTCCGGATGACAAAGAAATCATCATGATCACGAAATCAGATGCCGAGAGCAGTGACTCATTTCTGGCACAGGGCGGAATCTGTGTACTCCGGGATGAACAGGATTATGACAGTTATTTTGAAGATACGATGAGAGCCGGTCATTATGAAAACCGGAAAGAATCTGTCGATATTATGATCCGCAGTTCTGGAAAAATCATTGAAGATCTGGTAGGATATGGAGTAGAATTTGAAAAGGACGGAGAAGCGTTTGCCTACACAAGAGAGGGGGCACACTCCAGACCGAGAATTCTGTTTCATGCAGATGTGACAGGAAAAGAGATCACCAGTAAGCTGTTGGCGCGGGTAAGGGAAAAGAATAACGTAACAATTTACGAATATACGACCATGACAGACATTCTTGAGGAAAACGGAAAATGTGCGGGAATCACCGTGAAGACGAAAAGTGGTGAAGAGTCCTCTATTTATGCAGATTATACCATTCTGGCAAGTGGAGGAATCGGCGGGCTGTACCAGCATTCCACAAATTTCCCTCATCTGACAGGAGATGCACTGGAAGTAGCGAAAAAACATCACATTCGTCTGGAGCATCTGGATTATGTACAGATCCATCCGACTACATTGTATTCGGAAAAGCCGGGCAGACGATTCCTGATCTCCGAATCTGTCCGTGGGGAAGGCGCACTTCTCTATAATAAAAACATGGAGCGTTTCGTAGATGAACTGCTTCCGCGAGACGTGGTGACAAAGGCAATCCGGGAACAGATGGAAAAGGATGAAACGAATTTTGTGTGGCTGTCCATGGCGCCGATCGAGAAAGAGACGATATTGAGTCATTTTCCGAATATTTACGAGCATTGCCTGGAGGAAGGCTATGATGTTACAAAAGAGTGCATTCCGGTCGTTCCGGCGCAGCACTATTTTATGGGCGGTATCTGGGTAGACAAGAACAGCCACACGTCCATGCCGCAGCTGTTTGCAGTGGGAGAGACAAGCTGCAACGGTGTGCACGGAGCGAACCGTCTGGCAAGCAACTCTCTTCTGGAGAGTCTTGTATTTGCAAAAAGGGCGGCAAATCTTATCAAAGAGCAATGGTGTCTGGAAAAAGAACAGGCTGTATAAAATGAAAGAATAGATGAAAAATAAAGGAGAAACCAGATGAATCAGATTACAATGAAGCTTCAGGCAGATCACCTGATCTTAGAAGCGTTAAAAGAAGACATTTCCAGTGAAGATGTGACAACCAATTCAGTGATGAAAGAGGCAGTGGCAGGTGAAGTAGACCTGATCTGCAAACAGGATGGAATTATTGCCGGACTGGAAGTGTTCGAGAGAGTGTTTACCCTTCTGGATCCCGACACGAAGGTAGAGTTATATTACAAAGACGGAGAAGAAGTGAAAAACGGGCAGCTGATGGGAAAAGTCAAAGGAGACATCCGTGTCCTTCTTTCCGGAGAACGAGTTGCGCTCAACTATCTTCAGAGAATGAGCGGAATTGCGACCTATACCAATTCTGTTGCAAAACTTCTGGAAAGAAGCAAGATCAAACTCCTCGATACAAGAAAAACAACACCGAATATGCGTATTTTTGAGAAATATGCAGTTCGTGCAGGCGGCGGATACAACCACCGTTACAACCTTTCTGACGGTGTGCTGTTAAAAGATAACCACATCGGAGCAGCAGGAAGTGTGACCAAAGCGGTGCAGATGGCAAAAGAGTATGCACCGTTTGTAAGAAAAATTGAAGTAGAAGTAGAAAATCTGGACATGGTAAAAGAAGCGGTGGAAGCCGGCGCAGATATCATCATGCTGGATAATATGTCACCGGAGGATATGAAAAAAGCAGTGGAGTTGATCGACGGAAGAGCCCAGACAGAGTGCTCCGGAAATGTGACAAAAGAAAATATCGCGCGTCTGACAGAGATCGGAGTTGACTATATTTCCAGCGGTGCGTTGACACACTCCGCTCCGATCCTGGATATTTCTTTAAAGAATCTGCATGCAGTGGAATAAAGATGCAGAAAAAGAAAGAGAGGAACAGTATTTATGACAGGTTCTGAACGCAGAGATCAAATCATAAATCAGATTAAAAAAAGCAGTATTCCGGTATCTGGGGCGCAGCTTGCAAAAGAATTTGATGTCAGCCGGCAGGTGATCGTGCAGGATATCGCACTGATCCGGGCAGCGGGACATGAGATCATATCCACAAACAGGGGATATCTTCTGAATACTCCACATTCCGTGAACCGGATCTTCAAAGTGAATCACACGGATGAAGAGTTGGAAGACGAGCTGTGTACGGTAGTGGATCTGGGCGGAAAAGTGGTGAACGTGATGGTCAATCACAGGGTGTACGGTCACATGGAGGCAGAGATTAACATCACATCCAGACGAAAAGTGATGGAATTTGTAGAGGATATTAAGCGGGGAAAATCAAGTCCTCTGAAAAATATTACCTCCAATTATCATTATCATCTGATCGAGGCAGATTCCGAAGAGACACTGGATCTGATCGAAGAGGCATTACGGCAGAAAAAATTTCTGGTCGAAGTGGCCGCTGGATCGTAATAAGACAAATTTTTAAAAGGTGCAATCTTGACTTATCATTCCGGCTGTGATACGATTTTCAACGAGAAAGTGTGTATTTTATACACATATCTGGTAGAAAAATCATACGGAAAATGCAAAGACGGAGAGAGTAGGTTATCCGAAATTTTACAGAGAATTCCCGGAAGATCCGAGAAAGGATCCGATGCTGAGAGGGATGAACGGAAGATGATCGAACATGGCTCCCGAGCGGCGTAGCAAGCATGATGTGAACTGCGATGGGTTCGCCCTTTACAGCGAGAGAGTGTTTTTGGCAGCACTCACAGAGGTTTCAGCCGTGAGGCTGAGATAAATCAGAAGTGGTAACACGGTATTCACCCGTCTTCTTGGCAGCAGGAAGACGGGATTTTTTATGAAGGAGAGAAGAGAGATGGCAGACAAGAAACCATACTATATCACAACAGCGATTGCCTACACATCAGGCAAACCGCATATTGGAAACACTTATGAGATTATTCTGGCTGACGCGATCGCAAGATACAAGAGAAGTCAGGGATATGATGTATTTTTCCAGACAGGAACCGATGAGCATGGTCAGAAGATCGAGCTCAAAGCAGAAGAGGCGGGAGTAACACCAAAAGAATTCGTAGACAATGTTTCCGGAGAAATCAAGAAAATCTGGGATCTGATGGATACTTCTTATGACAAATTTATCCGTACAACAGACGAAGATCATGAAAAACAGGTACAGAAGATCTTTAAAAAACTGTACGATCAGGGAGATATTTACAAAGGGCACTATGAAGGAATGTACTGTACTCCATGTGAATCTTTCTTCACAGAATCACAGCTTGTAGACGGCAAATGTCCGGACTGCGGACGTGAAGTACAGCCTGCGAAAGAAGAAGCATACTTCTTTAAAATGAGCAAATATGCAGACAGACTGATCGAGCATATCAATACACATCCGGAATTCATTCAGCCGGTATCCCGTAAAAACGAGATGATGAACAACTTCCTGCTTCCGGGACTGCAGGATCTGTGTGTTTCCAGAACATCATTCAAATGGGGAATCCCGGTAGACTTCGATCCGAAACATGTAACTTACGTATGGCTGGATGCGCTTACAAACTATATCACAGGAATCGGATACGACTGCGATGGAAACAGCACGGAGCAGTTTCACAAATTATGGCCGGCAGATCTGCATCTGATCGGAAAAGATATCATTCGCTTCCATACAATTTACTGGCCAATCTTTTTGATGGCACTGGATCTTCCGCTTCCAAAACAGGTATTCGGACATCCATGGCTGCTTCAGGGAGACGGAAAAATGAGTAAATCCAAAGGAAACGTCCTTTACGCAGATGAACTGGTAGATTTCTTCGGCGTTGATGCAGTTCGTTACTTTGTTCTTCATGAGATGCCATTTGAAAATGATGGAGTTATCACATGGGAACTGATGGTAGAGCGCATGAATTCTGATCTTGCCAACACACTGGGAAATCTGGTCAACAGAACCGTTTCCATGACAAATAAATATTTCGGCGGAACTGTAACAGACAAAGGTGTGGCAGAAGAGGTTGATGCAGATCTGAAGGCAGTGACAGAAAGCACACCAAAAGCAGTCGAAGACAAGATGGAAGAGCTGCGTGTGGCAGATGCAATGACAGAAATTTTCAATCTCTTCAAACGCTGCAACAAATACATTGACGAGACAATGCCATGGGTACTGGCAAAAGATGAAGCGAAAAAAGACCGTCTGGAAACAGTTCTCTGGAACCTCATTCAGAGCATTTCCCGCGGTGCAGAACTTCTGGAATCCTTCATGCCATCCACCAGCAAAAAGATTCTGGAGCAGCTCGGAAATGGTCATGTAACAGAAAAACCGGAAATCCTCTTCGCAAGACTGGATCTGGAAGAAGTTCTGAAAAAAGTAGAAGAGCTGCATCCACCGGTTGAAGAAGAAAAAGAAGAGGAAGATGTGATCGATATCGAAGCAAAACCAGAGATCACATTTGACGATTTTGGAAAAATGCAGTTCCAGGTCGGAGAGATCATTGCCTGCGAAGAAGTGAAAAAATCCAGAAAACTCCTTTGCTCACAGGTGAAGATCGGAAGCCAGGTAAAACAGATCGTATCCGGAATCAAAGGTCATTACACAGCCGAAGAAATGGTTGGAAAGAAAGTCATGGTTCTCGTGAATCTGAAACCTGCAAAACTGGCAGGCGTATTATCAGAAGGAATGCTGTTATGCGCAGAAGATGCAGAAGGCAACCTTGCACTGATGACACCGGAAAAATCAATGCCGGCAGGAGCTGAAATCTGTTAAGAAAATAGAGAAAATGAATAGATCCCCCGGATTTCAGGAGAAAGAAGCCTGAGATCCGGGGGATATGCTTTTGTAAAAGTTATTTAGCTTTTTCAATCCATTGTTTTACAACTTCAATATCAATCCCGGTCAGTTGAGTAATTTCCTCCGGGGAGTTGCCGGACTGGAATAAACGTAAGGCAATTTCCTGAGCCATTTGCATACGACCAAGGCTAAACCCCTCCTCAATACCCTCTTTATACTGGTTTTTTAAGTCTTCTTCATAAGCCTTTTGATTAAACGATGTCAGAACCATACTGATTACCTCCGCTTTATGCTTCACCAGCACATCCTGAAGAATCCCCTTTTTCAATCCATTGTTTTACAACTTCAACATCAATTCCGGTCAGCTGAGCAATCTGCTCCGGAGAGTTGCCGGAATGAAGCATATGGAGAACAATTTCTTTTTGTCCAAGATTAATGCCCTCCTCAATACCCTCTTTATACTGGTTTTTTAAGTCTTCTTCATAAGCCTTTTGATTAAACGATGTCAGAACCATACTGATTACCTCCGCTTTATGTTTCACCAGTACATCCCGAAGAATTCCCTTTTCAATACAGATGTCCACCGCTTTCGTGACAGCGTGCCTCGGATCACTCGTTTTCTTACACTGAATCCTTACCGTATCCACAAAAATAGAATACTCTTTCAGCCGCTGGCATTTTTCCATAAGCGCAAGGTTATGTCCGTAATTGATATTCAGCATCACTGCGGTGCACTGCAGACAAGGCTGCCGATTATCGGATACAGATTCAAACGCATCCGTCAATCGAAGAATCGTCTCATCCGGTTGTTCTTTTGTGCCGTTATAGAACACAAAGTATTGAGGAATCGGCAACTTTTTTAGAGTGCTGCTGTATAAATTGATGTTTTCCGTCTCGACGTATCCATCATACAACCTGGCGAGATAGATCAGTCCGCGCAATGGCATATTTGGATTATACGTGCTCTGATGTTCATAGAGATTCAGTGTCCCGCCGATCAGGAATGAAATATCATTTTTCATAGAGAGATAAACAGCGTCCTCCAGTGTATTAACTTCAAGATCATTCGGATTTTCATAGCAGGTATTATTCAATGCATTGTATAGGTCCAAAAGATCCCTCTTGTTATTGAAAACCAGGCGAAAAAGCCGATCCTTATATTTGTGATTCGGGACAGGGTGTTTCTGGTGATTTCTTTTTTTATTTTTTCGCATGTACTTTCCTCCATTATAAAAAACTTATCGTGTAGATGCAATCTTCTTATTCTTGTGTTCGGTTAAAAATAACTGAAAATCTGGCGAAACGCCGGAAAACAGACAGCTTCTAAAAGACAGAAGCCAATGCTGTACAGACGACAGCTAAAAAGTAAATTTATTATATCTGTATTTGTGTACAATCGCAATGCGCATATTATACAAATTGAATATTCAGAAAATTCAAACAAAAAAGAATAGTTTAAAAATTATTAAAGAAAAATATAAAAAATGTGTTGACAACTAAAAGGGATAGTGTTATTATTAAGTCAATCCAAAAGAGATACAACAATCACACATCTCAAAAGGATATTTAACTAAAGAGCGATTCTTAATTTAGTAAGCAGTCGTTCTGTTAGATTAAAAATAAACGAACTAAGGAGGCAGAGGTCCAATGGACAGTATATCATCAGTTACATTTCAATATGTCAGTGGTACGGTAGATGCAGGTTCCTGTGAAAGAGACCTTTACCACGAAAGATAAGATCCAGTAAAAGTGAATGAAAAGATCAAATCGAAGAGATTGTAAAGCTGGATGAAAATGAAAAGATTCGACATCTACAGACGTATTGAATATAGATACCACATGTAGCCAAAGTTCCCGAACATGTGTAAAGAAACATGGATAAGGAATATCAGTTTTATATGAAGCACCCCCAGTTATAGAAAGAATAATCAAATAGGATGTTGGAATATCGTCAGATGATACTGCAGCAGCCGAAAGGTTATAGAGAGAATAACTGAAGAGAGGACTTTCATGATAGGATGATACCGATACCGAGTCGGATTTAGGTTATAGATATTGTTAAATTGAAGAACAGGAGGTTTCATATAAGCCAGTCTTAGTGAACAGACTGCTATATCAATTAACATAGGTAGAGGTCTTGCAGGAACAGAATTGAGAAGTTCCTTCGATTTATAAAATAGAATATGAAAAATTTGAATAAAATGTAAAATGCATCTTCAATGTCAATTGAGGGTGCATTTTTTTGACATTACGGGAGTCATATGGTAAACTAGAACAAACTAGGCAATGAAGAGAAAGATACCTGTAAGGTACAGACTAAGTATAATGAGGTGAGCATAGTGGACAAGTATGAATATAAGTTGAAGACAGAACAGATGCTAAAACTTATGGAAAACGGTGCATACAACAGAGCCGCTGAGATTGCTGACAGCATTGATTGGAAGCGTGTCAGAAATGTAAATATGCTGTTAAACGTCAGCAATATATATGAAAAGATCAGAGATTACCGTAAGAGTTTTGGAGTTCTGAGAGCTGCCTATCATAGAACAGAGGGGAGCAGAAAGATATTATATCGCTTGTGCACTCTTGCGATAAAGGTTGGAAATCTGGAAGAGGCAATCGACTATTATGATGAATACGTACAGGCTGCGCCAAAAGATCCGAATCAGTACATCCTAAGATACCGCCTGTTGGGAGCACGAAGAGCTCCGATCGAGCAGCAGATCCGTGCGTTGGAGCAGTTCAAAAAAGCAGAGTATGTCGAAGAGTGGGCATACGAGCTGGCCAAGAGATATGAAGAAGCCGGGATGACAGCCGAATGTCTGGAAGAGTGTGATGATCTGATCCTGTGGTTCAGCGAAGGCAAGTATGTATACAAGGCTATGGAACTGAAGATGCGATACAAGCCATTGACTCCGCTTCAGCAGGAAAAGTATGACAGAAGGCTGGAAGAAGCAGAAAAATCTTCAGAAAGAGAAGCAGAAAAACTGATCGATCTGGGCAGAATAAAAGCTGAGGAAGAAGAAAAGCGGAGAAGAGAGCAGGAAGAAGCTGCCCGCTATACAGAGGATATGCTGGAGCGTTCAGAGCAGATCGCAGAGTCGGAGAATGTTGAACTCAGTGAGGAGGAAGTAGCAGAGCAGCTGAAAAAAGCGGAGCCGCCGAAGAAGAAGCTGGGTGATACGATGAAGCTTGGCGAGGCGCTTCAGAATCTGTTCCATACAGAAAAAGAAGAAGCGCAGGAGCAGGAAGAGCTGGAACTTTCAGAAGAGGATGCGGAAGAGTACGAAGAAGACATCGAGGAATTGACAGAAGAGGACGCAGAACCGGTGGAAGGTGATGACGAGGAGAGTACAGGGGAAGATGATTGCTCAGATCTGGCAGAAGCACTGGAAGAGATTGAGTCATTATCAGATCTGGAATTGCTGGATCAAGTGGCAGAGGAAGAAGTGATCGAAGAACCTGTAGAAGAGATCGTTGAGGAGACGATCGAGACGAAAGTTAAGGAAGTTGATCTGAAAGAATTAGAAGAGCTGGCAGAACCGGAAGTGGCAGATGCAGCAGATGTGGAAGTAATCGAGGAACCTGAAGTAGCAGAAGAGGCTGAGAAGGAAGATATGGAAAAAGAATCTATTAAATTAGAAGAAACAGAAATCAAAGAGGATGAGAGAATAGACGAGCCGGTTGACGATATACTTGATATTGATGATATTCTTGCTGAGTGGGAAGCCGCAGAGGGCAGTGTTGAACCGGAAGAAGTTCCAGAAGTGAACGAAGAGGATATAGAACAGATTGAGCGCAAGCCAAAGAGCCCGATCTTATCCCCGGATATTCAGAGGATGATCGATGAGATTGAAGGTGTGATTCCGGAAGAAGAGAGTGAGGAGATTCCGGTACACACGAGTACTCCTGTTGAACCTCTTGAGAATAAGGAGGAAGCAACAGAAGAGCTTAGAATGGAATCAGAAGAGCTGACTCTGGAGGTTGACAGTGCAGAAGATTATGAAGACCTTCTGACAGAAGACGCAGCAGAGGAACTGGAAGAGGAATTCGAAGAAGAACTGGATTACGATGATGATTATGAGGACGATTACGAATCGATTGCAGCAGGGCTGCAGGAAGAGTTCAAGCCGACGCTGAGTGATGAACCGGACGATCGTGAGATTCCGGATGAAGAGCCTGTTGAGTCGGATATTCTGAGTTCTACGACACCGCTGAGCAGAAAAGAGACTGCGAAGCTGATTGCGACAGGAAAGACTGCACCGCTTCCGATGGATGAGATTGCAGATGCATTATCGATTTCCGATACAGGATTTTTGGTACACAGCCGCTATGACCTGTCCGGACAGGGCGCAAAAAGAGCAGGGCTGACAGAAGAGCAGAAGAAGCTGTTCTCCTACTTTGTTCCGGTGCGCGGCATGAGCGAACAGCTTGTGGATGTTCTGGAGCAGGACCGCAACTGTACGAACAGAAGAGGTACATCCAATACAGGCAACCTGCTGATCGTCGGAAACAAAGGCAACGGAAAGACGGTTCTTGCGGTTGATGTGGTCAAAGCGATCCAGAAGCAGAGAAAGATCCGTCAGGGAAGAGTTGCGATCATCACCGGAGAAGCGCTGAATAAGAAGAAGATCAGTGATATCATTGCCAAGCTGTACGGCGGAGCGCTGATCATTGAAAAAGCAGGAAAATTAAGTGAAAGAACGGTTGCGAAGCTGAACAAGGCAATGGAAAAAGATACCGGAGAGATGCTGATCGTGCTGGAAGAGCAGAGAAAGCCGCTTGACCGTATACTTTCCTCAAACAGAGAGTTCAGAAAGAAATTTACGAGCAGGCTGGAAGTGCCGATCTTTGTAAATGATGAGCTGGTTACATTCGGTCAGACGTATGCACAGGAGAATGGATACCGGATCGACGAGATGGGAATCCTGGCATTGTACAGCCGTATCGATGCACTGCAGAGAGAAGATCATGCAGTGACAGTCGCAGAAGTAAAAGATATCATGGATGAGGCTATGGCGCATTCCCAGAAGGTATCTGCAAAGAAACTTGTAAAACGGGTACTTGGAAAGAATACAGACGATGCAGACCGCATTATTTTGACAGAAAAAGACTTTAATATTTAAATGGAAAGTGGAGGAAAGAGATTTCTTCCACTTTTTTTGAGAATATATACAAAAAAATAAAAAAGAAGTCCTTGGAAGAATTAGAAAATTATATAAAAAACGAAAGAATGTGAGGAGATATTATTGCGCTTTTTATGTCAAACAGGTGAGGATTTGTTACATATTGTGTACTGTTATCAAAATTAGGAAATTATTGTATAAAAAGGCGTTATATGTTGAAAAACGTAGAGAAATGTAGTAAATTTAAATAGATAGACGATGTTTATGAAATTTTTATAAACATCAGGGATTGGGGATGGAAGAGGATAAGGATATTATCCAATGTTTGAAAATAAGTAACACTTAGGAGGAGAGTTTTGTGGGAAAGAGTTTGAATCAAGCAAAAGCAAATGCGGTTCGATACACGAAGAAGAAGGTTGAGCACTGGCAGGTTGTTTCCCTTGCGCTGGCCGGATACGACGCAGTTTCTATTGTGATTGCATTTTTTCTGGCACTGTGGTTTCGGTTTGACTGCAGATATTCTATGATCCCAAAGGAATTTTTGGGAGCATACCTTAAATTTATTGGTATTTATGTCATATTTTCGTTATTCGTATTTTGGCGTCTACGTCTGTACAACAGTATCTGGAGATTTGCAAGCTATAGTGAGTTAGTACGTATGATAGTTGCAACAGGTATTTCAAGTTTGTTTCATTGTACAGGTATGACGCTTTTTTTTGGCAGAATGCCGCTTTCGTATTATTTTTTCGGAACGGTGATCCAGTTTGGTATGACGCTGATGGTACGTTTTGCCTATCGTTTCGTTTTACTGGAGAGAAGTAAGCGGCGTAAAACGGAAGAGATCGCAAAAGCGAAGCGGGTACTTCTGATCGGGGGCGGAAAGGCCGGTCAGATCATCCTGCGGGATATCAAGACCGCAAAGGAGCTGAAGGATATTGTCTGCTGTATTATTGACGATAACCCGAATAAATGGGGAAGGTACATCGAAGGAGTGCCGATCGTCGGCGGTCGGGACGATATCTTATCGTGTGTGGAACGCTATAAGATCGACAAGATCATTGTAGCAGTACCGAGTGCTACGGCAGAGGAAAAAAGAGATATTCTGAACATCTGTAAAGAGACGGGATGTGAGCTGAAAAACCTGCCGGGCGTGTATCAGTTCCTGACCGGAGAGGTCAAGGTGAGCGCTCTGCGGGATGTCGACGTGGAGGAGCTGCTGGGACGGGAGCCGATCAAAGTAAATATGGAAGAGATCCATGCGTTTATTCATGGCAAAAAGGTGATGGTGACCGGAGGAGGCGGAAGCATTGGATCCGGACTCTGTCGTCAGATTGCATCGTATCAACCGAAACAGTTGATCGTGTTTGATATTTATGAAAACAATGCATATGATATTCAACAGGAATTGAAAAAGAAATATCCGGATCTGGATCTGGTGGTCCTGGTTGGTTCCATTCGGGATTCCAGAAGGATCAATGCAGTATTTGAGACGTATCGGCCAGAGGTGGTGTACCATGCAGCTGCTCATAAACATGTGCCACTGATGGAAGACAGCCCATGCGAATCCATCAAAAACAATGCGATCGGAACGTATAAGACGGCCTATGCGGCGATGATGAACGGCTGTCAGAGATTTGTTCTGATCAGCACGGATAAGGCGGTCAATCCGACGAATATTATGGGAGCGAGCAAGCGTCTGTGTGAGATGATCATCCAGTCTTTTGATCGTATGATCAAAGAGGGGACACCGGAGAAGCTGCCGATTCTGTATGCCCATGCAGATGATGAAGACGGAGCAATGGTGCAGCAGGAATTCCCGAAAGATATCAAGACAGAGTTTGTGGCAGTCCGCTTTGGAAATGTACTGGGAAGCAATGGTTCGGTGATTCCACTGTTTAAAAAGCAGATTGAAGCGGGAGGACCGGTCACGGTGACTCATCCGGATATTATCCGTTATTTCATGACGATTCCGGAAGCAGTCAGCCTTGTTCTGCAGGCAGGAACGTATGCGCATGGCGGAGAAATCTTTGTGCTGGATATGGGAAGTCCGGTGAAGATCGATACTTTAGCAAGAAACCTGATCAAGCTGTCCGGACTGAAACCGGATGTGGATATCAAGGTGGAATATACGGGATTAAGACCGGGAGAAAAGCTCTATGAAGAGAAGCTGATGGCAGAAGAAGGGTTGAAGAAGACGAGGAACGAACTGATCCATATCGGGTGTCCGATTCCGTTCGAAGTCGAAACATTTTTGAAGGAGCTTCAAACGTTGATGGATATGGCATATACAAATGCAGAGGATATCCGTGAAAAAGTGGCGGAAGTTGTAACGACTTATCACCCGGCGGGGGAGCACGGAAGCGAGAAAAAAGGCGAAGTGTATGAGAGACTGCTGGGGGAAGAAAGTGAAGCTCAGCAGAAGTTGGCATAGATAAGATAAAAATAAATTGCTGAATGATAAAAGAGGAAAAACAATGGAATTAAAACCTTTTGAAAATAAAGTATGGTTATCATCTCCTACAATGCATGGAGAAGAATTGAAATATATGACAGAAGCATATGAAACAAACTGGATGTCTACAGTTGGCAAAAATATTGATGAGGTAGAGCGTCTTACCTGTGAGAAAATCGGTTGTAAATATTCGGTTGCATTGTCTGCCGGCACAGCAGCACTTCATATGGCAATGAAGCTGGCTGGCATAAAACCGGGAGATCGCGTGTTTTGTTCTGATGTGACATTTGATGCGACAGTAAATCCAGTGGTGTATGAAGGTGGAGTTCCAGTATTTATCGATACGGAGTATGATACCTGGAATATGGATCCGGTTGCTTTAGAGAAAGCATTTGAATTGTATCCCGAGGTAAAAGTGGTTGTAGTGGCACACCTTTACGGCACACCCGGAAAAATCGATGAGATCAAAGAAATTTGCGACAGACATGGAGCAGTCATAATAGAAGATGCGGCAGAGTCACTCGGAGCAACTTATAAAGATGTGCAGACCGGAAATTTTGGCGATTACGGTGTGATTTCTTTCAATGGAAATAAGATCATTACAGGATCATCAGGAGGAATGCTGCTTACAGATGATCTGGAAGCAGCGAATAAAGTTCGTAAATGGTCTACTCAGGCAAGGGAGAATGCTCCATGGTATCAGCATGAGGAGCTGGGATATAATTATCGCATGAGTAATGTGATTGCGGGTGTGGTCAGAGGACAGTACCCATATTTGGAGGAGCATATCGCAGCAAAAAAAGCAATTTATGAGAGATATAAAGAAGGATTTAAAGATTTACCGATTGAAATGAATCCATATGACGAGAATGTATCAAAACCGAATTTCTGGCTGTCTTGCATGTTGATCAATCCGGAGGCAATGTGTAAACAGGTCCGTGGAGAGCAGGAAGCGCTATATATCAGCGAACCGGGTAAGACCTGTCCGACAGAAATATTAGAGACATTGGCAGAATACAATGCAGAAGGGCGTCCAATCTGGAAACCAATGCATATGCAGCCAATTTACCGCATGAATGGATTTGTGACTCGTGAAGGAGACGGAAGGGCAAAGACAAATGCATATATTTCCGGAGGTGCAGTTGGAAAAGATGGGAAACCGCTGGATGTTGGGATGGATCTGTTTCATAGAGGATTGTGTCTGCCGAGTGATAACAAGATGACGGTAGAAGAACAGAATGTTGTGATTGAGATTATAAAGAGATGTTTTGAGTAAAAGAAGAAAAATGAGTAAAGTGAAAGGAAGGATAGGTATGCATGAAAAAGGGGTTTATGAAAAGTATATTAAAAGACCACAGGATATGTTGTGTGCATTGTTGGCACTCATAGTTCTTTCACCTATTTTACTTATTACAGCTTTCTTGGTCAGAGTAAAACTTGGAAGTCCAGTGATTTTTAAACAGGAGAGGCCTGGATTAAACGGAAAAATATTTACACTTTATAAATTTAGAACGATGACAGACGAGAGAGATTCGGAAGGAAATCTTCTTCCGGATGAAGTACGTCTTACAAAGTTTGGAAAATTACTTAGAAGTACAAGTTTGGATGAACTTCCAGAATTGTTAAATATTCTTTTTGGAGATATTGCGGTTATTGGACCAAGACCGTTATTAGTAGAATATTTGCCGAGATATAATGCAGAACAAAGACGCAGGCATGAGGTGAGACCGGGATTGAGCGGATTGGCACAGGTAAATGGAAGGAACGCGATTAGCTGGGAAGATAAGTTTAAATATGATGTACAGTATGTGGAGCATGTGACATTTTTAGGAGATTGGAAGATTATATTACAGACAGTATTGAATGTAATAAAACGGGATGGTATTAATTCTGAGACAGCTGCAACGATGGAAGTGTTTATGGGAACAGAAGAAAAGGTAGAGGAAAATGTCTAAGAAATTAGTGATTATTGGCGCTAGCGGGCATGGAAAGGTAATTGCAGATATAGCACTGAAAACAGGATATGAAGTTGTTGGTTTTTTGGATGATAATGAGACTGTAGAAGAAAACTGTGGATTTCCTGTTTTAGGAAAGATTAAAGATGTTGCGAAATACAAAGAGCAATGTGAATTTGTAATTGCTATCGGAAATAATAGTATTCGAGAGAAAATTGCAGAGCAATATGATATACAATGGGCAACGTTAATTCATCCAACGGCAGTGATCGGTATAGATGTACAGGTTGGTGAAGGAACTGTGGTTATGGCAAATGCAGTTATTAATCCATGTGCAAGTATTGGAAAACATTGTATTATAAACACTGGTGCAATTGTAGAACATGATAATGATTTAGAGGATTATGTACATATCTCTCCCAATGCAACACTGGCAGGAACAGTTTGTATTGGGAGAAAAACGCATATAGGTGTAGGTGCGTGTGTGAAAAATAATATCACTATTGCAGGGAATGTGGTAGTAGGTGCAGGAGCTGCAGTTGTGAAGGATATTACAGATGCTGGTGTGTATGTGGGAGTGCCGGCAAGGAGAATGAGATAGATGAAGAGAATCTTGATTTTAGCAAATTTTGATGTCGGATTATATAAATTTCGAAAAGAATTGATTCAGGAACTTTTGAATCAGGGGAATGAAGTGTATATATCACTTCCTGACGGAGAACTTGTGCGCAGCTTAGAAAAGATGGGGTGCAAGTTTGTTAATACTGCGGTGGACCGCAGAGGGATCAATCCAAAGACAGATGCGAAGTTAATGTTCTTTTATAAAAAGCTGATTAGAAAACTGCATCCGGATTTGGTCATTACTTATACAATTAAACCGAATATTTACGGCGGTTTGATGTGCCGTATGCTTCGTGTGCCATACGCAGTCAATATTACAGGACTTGGAACGGCATTCCAAAGCGAAAGTGCAGTAAAAAAATTAGTGACATTTTTATATAAGATTGCTTTGAAAAAAGCAAAAGTAGTATTTTTTGAAAATATAGGAAACAAGCAGACCTTTTTAGATTTGAACATATTGAAAGAAAAACAGACATGTGTGTTGAATGGAGCTGGCGTAAATCTTGCTGAATATCCATTTTGTGAGTATCCATCTGGAGAAGAGATTCGATTTTTATTTATCGGACGTGTGATGAAAGAAAAAGGGGTGGATGAACTTTTTGAAGTGGCGAAAAAAATAAAAAAAGAGTATTCGAATGTCTTTTTTGATATTGTGGGACCGATGGAAGATAATTATAAGGAAAGAATTGATAAACTTGTAAAAAATGGAATCATAGAATATCATGGTTATCAGGAAGATGTAAAACCGTTTATACAAAAATGCCAATGTTTTGTATTGCCATCGTATCATGAAGGTATGGCCAATACATTGCTTGAAGCAGGGGCAATGGGAAGACCACTGATGACAAGTAGAATTCACGGATGCATGGAAGCCGTAGAAGATGGAAAAAATGGATATTTAGTAAAGGCTAAGGATACAGAAGAACTGTTAGAACAGATACAGAAATTCCTTAGCATTGATTATGAAAAGAAAAAAGAAATGGGAGAAGTATCTAGAAAGATAATAGAAAAGCGTTTTGACAAGAAGAAAGTTGTAGAAAAAACTATGAAATTATTATAAGAGGGATAAAAAATGTATAAGGTATCTATTATAGTTCCTATATATAATGTGGAGAAATATTTGGAAAAGTGTATTACTAGCATATTAAATCAAAACTATAAAAATATAGAAGTTATATTGGTTGACGATGGGTCAATCGATCATTCAATAGATATATGTGATATGTTTGAAGCAAGGGATAGTAGGGTGAAAGCATATCATAAGGCTAATGGAGGATTGTCTGATGCAAGAAACTATGGGTTGAAGAGATGCTCCGGTGAATATATTATGTTTGTAGATGGGGATGACTGGATTGATAATAATACAGTTGAAGAGGCTATGACATTTATGGAAAGTAATAGTTTGGACATTGTTTTTTTTACTTATAAAAAGGAGTATGAAGAAAAGACTGTCGAAGTGCATCCTTATAATAAAAATATTGTAAGTAAAGAAAATGATATATTGAGAAAGCGCCTTTTTGGATCAATAGGAGAAGAATTGAGGCATCCTGAATTTTCTGATAGTTTGTGTTCAGCATGTATGAAGATATATAGGAGAAGTATTATAGAACAATCTAAGATACATTTTCAATCAACAAAAGTAATAGGAAGTTATGAAGATGGACTATTTAATATTCAGGTGATGAAATACTCAAATAAAGTTGGATATTTGGATGAAGCATTCTACCATTACAGAAAAACAAATTCAACTTCATTAACATCTACATATAAACCACAATTAGCGGAGCAATGGAATAAATTATTCGAATTAATTAAGAAGAGTATTGTTGAAGAAAATTTGGAAAGCGAGTATGTATTGCGACTGAACAATAGAATTGTTTTAAGCTTGATAGGAATAGGATTGAATGAATTATGTAGCCAGAAATCAGGCGCTGAAAAAAAAGAATTTATCCGCAAGTACATTACAAGTGATATATATAGACATGCACTCCAACAATTTGAATTCAAATTTTTGTCATTGAAGTGGAAAGTTTTTTTTGGATGTGCTAAGCAAAAATGGATATTAATGGTTTATATGTTATTAGTGATTATGGATAAATTGAGACGAAGGGGGATAAGATGAAAAGTCAAGAAATGCCAAGGTTATTAATAATATCAGCGTCAAATTGGATCGAAAATACAAGTTCAGGTAATACATTTTCGAATATGTTTAATTGCTGGGATAAAGATAAAATTGCGATGGTGTATACAAAGTCAGATTTACCTCAAAATGATATTTGTTATAAATACTTTAGAATGTCAGAAACTCAAGTTATGAAATCATATTTTGACAAGAACATAAGTATTGGTGAAGAGATTGACTTGAGAAAGCTTAAGAATGATAAGTTTCTTAAATCAGATGTGGCAATTGAAGATAAAGTAAAAAATAGTTCATTAAAAAAGTTCTTTTATAATGTGTTACTGCTTGGAAGAGAAATAATGTGGTGTTGTTCTAAATGGAAAACGAAGGAGTTAGATGACTTTTTGAATGACTATCGGCCAGAAGTTATTTTTGCATGTGGATATGGATCAGCTTTTATGAACAAGATAGAACGTTATATAATACAAAAGTCAGGAGCAAAAGCGGCATTTTTCATAGGAGATGATTGGTATTCCTTACGCCAGATTAATCTTTCACCTTTCTTCTGGATTATGAGATTGTGGAATAGAAGAGAAGTGCGAAAGACAGTAAAAGAGTGTGACTTATTTTATACTATGGCACCAAAAGTAAAGGAACAATTTGATAAGTACCTGAAGATAAACAGTAAAATTTTGGCTAAAAGTGGAACTTTTGATAAGTTAGTTCAAACTGAATTAAATAAGCCATTAAAATTGGTCTATACGGGAAATTTGTTTTGTGGAAGATGGAAAAGCCTGGCAAGAATTGCGAGGTCTCTTGAACAAATTAATAAAAATGGAAAGAAGGCAGAGTTATATATTTATTCAATTGAAAAGCTTACAAATAAGCAGAAAAAAGTATTGGAAATAGAAAACACATCCTATTTTATGGGAGGAATTTCAGTGCAGGAAGTGAAACATGTTCAAAATGAAGCGGATATTTTAGTGTTTGTGGAAGCAATGGATTTAAAAGATAGATATATAAGTTGGTTATCATTTTCAACTAAAATAGTTGATTATTTGGAAAAAGGAAAGTGTATATTTGCCATTGGATGGGAACAGTCTTCACCTATTGATTATTTGATAAAAAATGAAGCTGCGGTAGTGGCGACGAATCGACAAGAAATATCAACTAAATTGGAGATGTTGGTTAATAATGAAAAGCTGATTTCAGAATTTGGAAAGAAAGCATTTGAAACAGGTAAAAAAAATCATTCAAAGAATATTGTGGATGCAAAAATGATAGAAGATTTGAGAATATTGGGAGAAAGTTAATGTTATTATCAATTATTTTGCCAGTATATAATGTTGAACAATACATATCGGATTGCTTAAATTCTTTATTACATCAAGGTTTATCAGAAAAAGAGTATGAGATTATATGTGTAAATGATGGATCAGAGGATGATTCGTTAATTATTTTAGAAAAATATGCGGAAAAACATCATAATATAAAAATAGTGAGCAAAGAAAATGAGGGTGTGTCTATTGCTCGTAACACAGGTTTAAAATTAGCGTTGGGTGAATATATTTGGTTTGTTGATCCTGATGATTTCATTGATGGCAACTGCATTGTTAGTTTGTTAGATGAATTAAGAAGACAACAAGCAGATTATTTAGTGCTCAATATGGAGGCGTGTTCAGAAGATACGAGATTTTCAGAAAAGGAACAAAAAATATATACAATATATGCGGATAGAAAAAAAAGTCCTCGTGCAAGTGTTTGGGTGTATATAGTAAAGAGGGAATTATTAATTACTCATAATATACATTTTCAAAATGAATTACCATATGGGGAAGATTATTTGTGGGCATTATTAGTTTGGCTATATGGGGATAAATATTTAGTAACAGAAGATAAAATATATCACTATAGAACCAGAGAAAATTCAGCCATGACTACAAGAACAGTTGAGAAAATGTCGAAACATGTGGACAGCATGATTAAGTTAGCGGAAATGTACTCAAAATTATTGAATAGGGAAAAATGGGATAAAAAAAAGTACAAAGAAATAAAACGACGAGTTCCAGAATGTACTCAGGTTGTATTGTGGGATTTGCTTTTAAATAATTTTGAGGATACATATAGAAGGAGTATATTAGAGCGACTGGAACGAGAAGGTTATTATCCGTACAAAATGCGTTGGTCAGGTCTAATTTCCGGTAGTGGATATAAACAGGTTGTTATGAATTTTCTTGGATTTCTTTTTCCATGTAAAATATATTATCTACTAATCTGGAAGATAACAAGGAAGATAAAAAGGGGAAAATAAATATGAAAGTTGCACAGATTAATTCAGTATGTGATTGTGGAAGCACGGGGAGATTGTGTGCTGATATTAGTGAGGCATTAAATAATAATAATATTGAAAATCGAATTTTTTATGGAATAGGAAAAAGTAAATTATCAAATGCAATAAAAATATCCAGTGATTTGTATGTGAAAATAAATATTCTTAAAACAAGAATATTTGGAAGCCATGCATTTTATTCACATATTGCAACATTGAGACTAATTAGATATTTAGACGAATTTCGGCCGACAATTGTTCATTTACATCAAATACATGGACATTATCTTAATATAGAATTATTAATATCTTATTTAAAGAGGAAAAAGATACCATTAATAATTACTTTACATGATTGTTGGCTATTAACAGGACATTGTACACATTTTTCGAAAGTGAAATGTGATAAATGGAAAAAAGGCTGTGGGAATTGTCCTCAGACGAGGGAATACCCTGTAAGTTTGCTTTTTGATAAATCTGCAAGTAATTGGAGAAGAAAGAAAAGAGTTTTTGATTCATTAGACAATGTAACATTTGTTTGTGTATCAACATGGTTAGAAAAGTTGGCTCAAGAATCTTATTTAAGAGGAAAAGATATATTAACAGTATATAATGGTATTGATACAAATATTTTTTCTTCAGATAATATAAAACGGGATAATAAAAAGTTTGTTATACTAGGAATGGCTGGAAAGTGGTTAGAAAAAGAAAATGAAGAGGCAAGTACCTACTTAATAAATGCTGCAGAGAATGAAGAAGATATAGAAATTTGGTTAATAGGAACAAATAAAAAATTTCAGAGTACTTGTGTAAAAACAATAGAATATATTTCTTCTCAAGAAGAAATAGCAAAATACTATTCGAGAGCAGATGTTTTTGTTAATTTGTCACATGAAGATTCATTTGGACTAGTTTCGGCGGAAGCGTTAGCCTGTGGAACCCCAGTGGTATGCTATAATGCAACAGCATTGCCGGAAATTGTAGGGGAAAATGGTGAATGTGGGTACTATGTAGAGGATTTTAACTATGTTGATATATGGAAGAAGATCATCCAAATAAAGGAAAAAGGGAAAGACAGTTATTCATTAAAGTGTAGAAAAAGAGTGATGAATAATTTTGATAAAGATAAAATGTGTAATAAAATAATTGAATTGTATCAGGCAAAGGAAAAATAAGATGAGTACATATATAGGAGTCGTATGTTTGATAACTATATTATATATGATATATTATCAAAAATGTAGAAGTGTTGATTTGGAAACAGGACGTATATATTATAAAAAACTTTATTGTATCGCAGTAACAGTTATCATGGTAGCGCTATCGGGATTAAGACATATTTCTATTGGGGCAGATACATTAACTTATTATGAATATGGATTTAAGAATGCAGCTCAAAAAAGCGTGGGAGAAATTTTAGAAGGATTTCTTTTTTTTAATGACGAAAAAGGTGAAGCAGGATATGCTTTGTTTGAAAAAATCGTGGGTAGCTTATGCCGCAATTATCAGATATATTTAATAATAATTGCAATTATATTTATGTCTTCTTTGTGCTATTTTATTTATAAGAATTCCGTAGATTGTTATATTAGTTATATTATTTTTTTTACTAACTATTTTTTGTTTTTTGGAACAACTGGATTAAGACAAACTTTAGCACAGGCTATATTGTTAACATTTGGTTATTCTGCTGTAAAAAAAAGAAAGTTTTTCTTATTTTTATTTGTAATTTTATTTGCGGTAACCTTCCATAAATCGGCAATTATTTTTTTCCCATATTATTTTATTTACAATATAAAAATAAATTTTAAAAGCATGAGTGCATATTTTGTTGTGTTTACTCTTGTATTAGTGGGGCGATGGCCTATTTTATATTTTTTGAATGATGTGTTGGGATATGGGGCAGATTATGTTACTCAGATTCAAGGAGCAGGAACACCTACATATAGTTTATTATTAGCAATTATTACCATAGTAAGTGTTTACCTTTGTTACAAGAGATATTTTTATAAACAAGAGGTAGTGGGAAATGTGAATGCAATACTTATTGCCACAATGTTTGTTCCATTTACTTTTATCGATCCTAACCTTATGAGAGCTCTGTATTATTATTCTATATTTTTAATATTATTAATACCAGAAATTGTACAAAAATTTAATTCTCGTGATCGAAAAATACTAAAAATAATCTCGGTTAGTTTGTTATTGTTGTTGTTTTTTAGAGCGCATCCAAGTTATCGATTTTTTTGGCAGTAGGAGAAAGAAAATGTTATCTATAATTGTACCAGTATATAATGGCGAGAAGTATCTAGAGAGGTGTATTAAATCTCTTCTTAATACAACTATCAAAGATAAGGAGATTATTATTGTTAACGATGGTTCTTCAGATCATTCTTTAGATATTGCATTAAAATATCAGGAGCAATATTCAAATCTTGTAGTAATCACACAAGATAACGCAGGAGTTTCTGTAGCGAGGAATACAGGATTAAAATTTGCACACGGGAAGTTTATAACATTTGTAGATTGTGATGATTGGGTAAAGGAAGATATTTATGAGCATGCAATAAGTCGTATGAATAAAGAGAATGTAGATATGTTTCAATTTAATCATGTTGTAACAAGTAGATATAATTTAATGGAGAATTTTGAAGAAGGTGAATTGTTATTAAAAGATAGAATTTTTATGCAATTATATGCTGATAAAAATTCTATTACTCCGAGTGTTTGGGATAAAGTTTTTAGAAAAGAACTTCTTGTTAAGGAAAAGTTTTTTTCTAAATATAAATATGGTGAGGATATAGTATTTTTATATTCAGTTCTTAGCAAATGTGGCAGTATTATTGTATCAAGTAGAGTAGGATATTATTATTTTATGCATACAGAAAGTGCAACTCAAGATATAAAAAAGATTAGTTTAAAGAAGGTTCAGGATTCTTTAGAAACATTGGAAATAGCATTTGAATTTTCTCAAAAGGATGAATTACTTATAAAAAAAATCGAGAAACGAATTTTCGAAGGGATTACGGCATGGAATCAATTTATATGTAGAAATATTTTTAGAAGGCAGAAAGAAAAGAATTGCATAAGAGACTATATATTAGAGATTACATGTAAGTATAAAGCAGAATTTTTGAAAAATCCCTATTTAAATAAGTATTGGAAAATAGGGATTTTTTTAACAAGTGAGCATTGTAATATATTGACTTTTTTTGTAGGTTTAAGAGCAATAGTTAAAAAATTATACAAATGTTAAGCAAAGGAGATAGTATAGTGGAAAAAGTATTGCAGATCTGTTCTAGCCTTACTTATGGTGGAACAGAATCATACATCATGAATATCTATCGAAATATAGATAGACAGAAAATACAATTTCATTTTTTATGTTTTTTGAGACTGCCTGATTCATATGAGGAAGAAATCAGAAAAATGGGAGGAGAAGTGTTTTATTTATTTTCTCCAGGTATTTTAAAGATATTTGATTTTATAAAACATTTAAAAAAAATAGTAAAAGATAATGGACCTTATGCTGCAATGCATGTACATGTGGACAATTTAAATGGAATTTTAGTGTTCGCGGGAAAGTTCGCTAAAATTCCAGTTAGAATAGCACATGCACATTCAGCGTTTGATAGAAAAGGACAGAATACATTTCGAAACATATATGAAGAAATAAAAAAATATTTGGTTAATAAATTTTCTACAAAAAAATTGGCATGTAGTATTGAAGCTGCAAAAAGTGTATATGGAGTAAAGAAAATTAAAGATGTAAAAATTATAGAAAATGGGATTGATGTCTTAAAATTTCAAAATATAGATATAACTGAAATAGAAGAATTAAGAAAAAAGTTGAACATATCGTCAAATGATTTTGTGATTGGAAATATTTCTAGATTCGACAATAATAAAAACCAAATATTTATTG
>OBZQ01000489.1_pt1 | contig 28053 bp, 20 predicted proteins | sample 1495531 | NCBI WGS metagenome assembly OBZQ01 (sample SAMEA2580237, study PRJEB22360) | human gut metagenome | biome: human gut; feature: human-associated habitat; material: faeces | place: Denmark | collected 2008/2010
GTTCACACACCACTATCCCGCGAGGTGTTTTGGCATGAATATGCCAAAATCCCGAGACATACAAGCCAAAATTCCATTGCCGTAGGCAATCTGGAATGAATTTTGGCTACGTTACTGTGAACGGAGTGAACAGTAACAATATTTTGTCAGTACAGCAGTGCGTAAATATAAAGGAGAAGATTAATTATGGCAAAAGAATGTAACAACACTTCATGCGACAAAGCAAGCTGCGAAGGTTGTTCAAGCAGCAAGAAACAGCAGAGCTTTCAGGCAGAAATGAATGCTCAGTCAAATGTAAAACATGTGATCGGGGTTGTCAGCGGAAAGGGTGGAGTTGGTAAATCCTTCGTAACAGGCTCTCTGGCAAACATGATGGCAGCACAGGGATACAAAGTCGGTATCCTGGATGCGGATATCACAGGACCGTCCATTCCGAAAATGTATGGATTAAAGGGTGCAGCAATGGCAAATGATGAAGGTATCTACCCGATGATCACAAAAAACGGGATCAAGGTAATGTCCATCAACCTTCTGCTTCCTACAGAGGATACTCCTGTAATCTGGAGAGGTCCGGTTCTTGCAAATATGGTAAAACAGTTCTGGACAGATGTTATCTGGGGCGACGTAGACTATCTGTTTGTGGATATGCCTCCTGGAACAGGTGATGTTCCGCTTACAGCATTCCAGTCTCTGCCGATCGAAGGAATCGTGATCGTAACATCACCTCAGGATCTGGTTAAGATGATCGTTAAGAAAGCCTTTAATATGGCTGAGATGATGAAGATACCGGTACTTGGAATCGTAGAGAACTACAGCTATGTGAAATGTCCGGACTGCGGAAAAGAGATCAAAGTCTTTGGTGAGAGCCATATTGATGAAATCGCAGCAGAGCTGAAGGTTCCTGTACTTGGAAAAATGCCGATTGATATGGATTATGCAACCAAGGCAGACGGCGGATTCTTTGCAGCAATCGATAATCAGTATATTACTGATGCACTGGCTGTAATGCCGAAATAAGAAAGTTGACCAAATAGTGAAGTGGATTGTGAATATCCGCTGGACTTCAGATTGAAAAACAGAATAGAAAAATAATAAGAAGTTCTCATTCAGTAAGAAACGCGATTATAAAAATTGTTGTTTCAGTACTGAGAGAGGACTTCTTTTATTGTACAAAGGCTTTGCAACTGCAGCATAGAAATTTCATAGTATGGAAGTAAACATTTCAATAAAGCGTTCAGCAGCCTGAGAGACAGTAAGACTGTCATGCTGGGCAAGTATAAGCTGACGTCCGGGAAGAGGCTCTTTTAACATGAGCGGTGTCAGCTGATCATTTTCTTTTAACATATAATCAGGAACACAGGCAATCCCCAGTCCGATCCGTGCCAGGTCCAGAAGCAGGTCATTACTGTTTAACTCTACTTCAGGAAGAAGCTTGAGATTATGGGCTGTAAATGCTTCCCGCAGATATTCGCTGGTGGTACTTTTTGGGGAAAGCATCAGGATTGGATAGTTCAGAAGCTCCTGCAGTTCGGTCTGAACAGTGTGTACAGGAAAGTAATCTGTATTGGCAACGAATACATCGTGGAATTCTTTTAGCACACGTGTCTGAAAATGACTGCCAAGTCTGGAATTGGGACAGTTGCATACAATCAGATCTGCCTGACCCTTTTCCAGAAGCTCTGCACAGCCGATGGAGGTACTGTTTGTGACTTTAATGCGGACATCAGGATAGGTCTGATGGAATTTCTGCAGATAATCAATGAGAAAATACCGGCAGATCGTATCGCTGGCAGCAATACGCAGCTGGCCTTTCAGCAGATTGTCTCCGGACAGGAGAGATTCTCCCTCATCCAGAAGCTGGAGCGCCGGTTTTACATGCTGGAGCAGAAGTTCTCCTTCAGGAGTTAACAATACTTTCTTGGTACTGCGGATAAAAAGAGGATGATTTAGCTTCTTTTCCAGAGTTTTAATGGACTGGCTGACTGCTGACTGGGAGATAAAAAGCTGGCGGGAGGCCTCTGAGAAGCTGAGGGTGGTGGCAACATAGTAGAATACTTTGTATAGTTCAAGATTAATATCCATAGAAATAAATCCTTTCATAAAATAATGTGATGATACAAATTGTCGGCAACAATGGAACTTTAGATAGTATGTCTCGGGATTTTGGCATATTCATTCCCCAATATCTCGTCGACAGTGGAGTGTGAACGGTGATTAATTAACTATATTAATAAAAAATATAAGATATATTAATTTTACTAATGATATTTCCTATGATACTATAAAAGAAGCAATAGTCAAGCATTTTTAAAACAATGCATACATAAGAAAGGAGTTTCTATGAGTAACGTAAGACGTGTCTATGTAGAAAAGAAACCGGCCTTCGCTGTACAGGCAAAGGAATTAAAACATGAGGTCAGCAGCTATCTGGGAATTAAATCCGTAACAGCAGTACGTGTGCTGATCCGCTATGATGTAGAAAATATTTCTGATGAAGTTTTTGATAAAGCATGTAAAACTGTTTTTGCAGAGCCACCTGTAGATGATTTATATCTGGAGAATTTTGAGGCAGCAGAAGGCTCCCGCATCTTCTCTGTAGAATTTTTACCGGGACAGTTTGACCAGAGAGCAGATTCTGCTGTTCAGTGTGTACAGTTCCTGGATGAGAATGCACAGCCTATCATTCGTTCCGCAACTACTTATGTAATTGAAGGAACTATTTCAGATGAAGAATTTGATGCTATCAAGCATCACTGCATCAACCCTGTAGATTCCCGTGAGACAGGTCTGCAGAAACCGGAAACACTGGTAACTGTATTCCCGGAACCGGAAGATGTTAAGATTTTTGACGGATTTAAGGAAATGCCGGAAGCAGAATTAAAGGAACTTTATGATTCTTTAAATCTTGCAATGACATTCAAGGATTTCCAGCATATCCAGCATTATTTCAAAGAAGAAGAGAAACGTGACCCGTCCATGACAGAAATCCGTGTACTTGATACATACTGGTCTGATCATTGCCGTCACACAACCTTCTCCACAGAACTGACAGATGTAAAATTTGACGAAGGTGATTACAAAGCACCGATCGTAGATACTTACAAGAAATATCTTGCTGACAGAGAAGAACTTTACAAAGGCCGTAAGGACAAATTTGTCTGCCTGATGGATCTGGCTCTGATGGCTATGAAGAAACTGAAAGCAGAAGGAAAGCTTGCTGATCAGGAAGAATCTGATGAGATCAATGCTTGCAGTATTGTAGTTCCTGTAGACGTAGACGGTAAAGAAGAGGAATGGCTGATCAACTTCAAGAATGAGACACATAACCATCCTACTGAAATCGAGCCATTCGGTGGTGCAGCTACCTGCCTTGGCGGTGCGATCCGTGACCCGCTTTCAGGACGTACTTATGTATATCAGGCAATGCGTGTAACAGGTGCAGCAGATCCTACTGTTTCTGTAAAAGAAACTCTCAAGGGTAAACTTCCGCAGAAGAAACTGGTAAGAAGCGCAGCTCATGGTTACAGCTCCTATGGAAACCAGATCGGTCTTGCAACAGGTTATGTAAAAGAAGTTTACCATCCTAACTATGTGGCAAAACGTATGGAGATCGGTGCTGTTATGGGGGCTGCTCCCAGACGTGCGGTTATCCGTGAGAATTCTGATCCGGGAGATATCATTATCTTGCTTGGAGGACGTACAGGACGTGACGGTATCGGTGGTGCTACCGGTTCTTCCAAGGTTCATACAGAAGCTTCTATCGAAGTATGTGGCGCTGAGGTACAGAAAGGTAATGCTCCTACTGAGCGTAAGATCCAGCGTATGTTCCGTCGTGAGGAAGTCAGCCATATTATTAAGAAATGTAATGACTTTGGTGCAGGCGGTGTTTCCGTTGCTATCGGTGAGCTGGCAGCAGGTCTGAGGGTAGATCTTGACAAGGTTCCGAAGAAATATGCAGGTCTTGACGGAACTGAGATCGCAATCTCCGAATCTCAGGAACGTATGGCTGTAGTAGTTGACCCGAAAGATGTAGATACTTTCCTTGGCTATGCAAATGAAGAGAACCTGGAGGCAATTCCGGTTGCAGTTGTAACGGAGGATCCTCGTCTGGTACTTGTATGGAGAGGAAAAGAAATCGTAAATATTTCCCGTGCATTCCTTGACACTAACGGTGCACATCAGGAGACAACTGTAGAAGTAGAAATCCCTAACAAAGAAGGCAACCTCTTTGAAGAGCGCCCGGATGTAGCTGATGTAAAAGCTAAATGGATGGAAACTCTGGCAGACTTAAATGTATGCTCCCAGAAGGGACTTGTGGAAATGTTCGATGGTTCTATCGGAGCAGGCAGTGTATTTATGCCATACGGTGGTAAATATCAGCTCACAGAGACTCAGTCCATGGTAGCAAAGGTTCCGGTACAGAATGGTAAAACCGATACTGTAACCATGATGAGCTATGGCTTTGATCCGTATTTATCTTCCTGGAGCCCATATCACGGAGCTGCTTATGCAGTGACAGAGTCCGTTGCAAGAATCGTGGCTACAGGTGGTGACTATAAGAAAATCCGTTTCACATTCCAGGAATACTTCCGTCGTATGACAGAAGATCCTAAGAGATGGAGCCAGCCTTTCGCAGCACTTCTCGGTGCTTATGCAGCACAGATGGGATTTGGACTTCCATCTATCGGTGGTAAGGACAGTATGTCCGGTACATTTAATGATATTGATGTACCTCCGACACTGGTATCTTTCGCTGTTGACGTTGCGAAGATCCAGGATGTGATTACACCGGAATTAAAGAAAGCAGGAAACAAACTGGTATGGCTTCGTGCACCGAAGGATCAGTATGATCTGCCGGATTATGCAGGAATCATGGATCAGTATGAAAAACTTCATAAAGATATGCAGGACGGCAAAGTTGTTTCTGCTTATGCACTTGACCGCCATGGTATTGCAGCTGCAGTTGCAAAGATGGCATTTGGTAATGGCATGGGCGTAAAGATTGAGCATAACCTTGATCCGAGAGATTTCTTTGCACCTGGATTTGGTGATATTATCCTGGAAGTTCCGGATGGTAAGGTTGGAGAGCTTTCCATCACTTATACAGTGATCGGTGAAGTAACTGCTGACGGTAACTTCTCCTATGGAAATACAGTGATCACTGTAGACGAAGCTGAAAATGCATGGAAAGGTACTCTGGAAAAAGTATTTAAGACAGTTTCTTCTGAGAATGATAAAGAGGCAGCTGACAGAGATGAGAAGCTTTATCGTGCAGACAGCATCTATGTATGCAAGAACAAAGTTGCAAAACCTCGTGTATTTATTCCTGTATTCCCTGGAACAAACTGCGAGTATGACAGCACACGTGCATTCGAGCGTGCAGGTGCAGAGGTGGATGTAAAAGTATTCAAGAACCTGACTGCTGAAGATATCCATGACTCTGTAGAGCTTTTTGAGAAAGCGATCGATCAGGCACAGATCATCATGTTCCCGGGCGGATTCTCCGCTGGTGACGAACCGGATGGTTCCGCGAAATTCTTTGCAACTGCATTCCAGAATGCGAAGATCAAAGAAGCTGTTATGAAGCTGATCAATGAGAGAGACGGTCTGGCACTTGGTATTTGTAATGGTTTCCAGGCGCTGATCAAACTTGGTCTTGTACCGTATGGCGAAATCTGCGGACAGAAGGCAGATTCTCCGACACTGACATTCAATACCATTGGACGTCATATTTCCAAGATGGTTTATACAAAAGTTGTAAGTAATAAATCTCCATGGCTGCAGAAAGCACAGCTTGGTGGTGTTTACTGTAACCCGGCTTCACATGGTGAGGGTCGTTTTGTTGCAAATGACGAGTGGCTTGAGAAACTGTTTGCAAATGGACAGGTTGCAACTCAGTATGTGACTCCGGACGGACAGCTTAGCGTTGATGAAGAATGGAATGTCAATGGTTCTTATATGAACATTGAAGGTATTACCAGCCCGGATGGACGTATCTTTGGTAAGATGGCACATAGCGAACGCCGCGGGGACGGAGTTGCCATTAATATCTATGGAGAGCAGGATATTAAAATATTCGAGTCTGGTGTGGAATATTTTAAGTAAAATAGGGGAAAACTTTCCAGACGGAAGGTTCCCAGAGGAAGGACAGAAAGCGCTGTCCCTCCTCTGGACTCCACCCTTGCGCTTTCTTTTTAGGAGCGCCGGGATTGTGGTGTGGAGGAGTGTATTAACTTTGCGTATTCGCCTGGTTGGGTAGCGCCCTTTTTTGAGTGTGAAGGTCGCCACTCAAGTTTGACACCAAAACTAACGGGAAGCCAGTAAAATCAAGGCTTCCCGTATTTTGTCTGCATGTGGTATATTCGTCCGATTTAGACATGAGAAAAATTTTTTTAATATTTTAGCAATCTGCGCATCTGCTCTTGGGTACGGTATTTATGGTTTAATTCCAGATTGAAAACATGTCCGCATTCTTTTAGGATTTCGTCATAATAAACGAACTGGTATATGTTCATTCGTCCATACAAATACCGGTCTGGATTCAAATTCTGTCTTCGATATCTTGAAGGTCTCTTCTATCCGTGCAAGTCCTCTGTAAGTATCCCTGATTTCATAGTCGCTCATATTCAACTCGCTGGTGACGACTGAATAGTATCCATCGTATTTTTCTTCTTCTGTAATCTTTTCTGTATCGAGAGTTAATTCTCTTCCTTCTACAATCTCACCTGTTGCCTTGTCAAAAGCAATATTCCGCACATATGCTCCGGAACCGGCATCTGCACCGCGAACCAACTGTCCATACACATATCCGTCTCGTGGATTATAATCACCTTTATTATCACCATTCAGGAAATATATGTTATCTGATGTGTTAAGTCCCCGGTCGGCAACAAAAATAATACGTCCGCTGTTGAATTCATTTTTCACGCGGTTAATAATGGGACGCATATGAACTTTTTCGGATTCGTTGCCCGGAAACAGGTCAAAGGCGAGGGGAATACCGTTTTTGCCCATGAGTAAACCCATTTTGACGATGGGGTCTGGCCTGTGGTTTTTCTCAGGTTCCTGTTTTCTGTATTTTAATTCAGTAGGATTTCCTTTTTTGTCTATCGGATTACCGTTGTCGTCAAAGGTGTCCATATCAGATCTTCCGATATCGAAATAGAAGTTCGTACAATCAAAATAGGATACGTGAAAATAGCAGAAGCCGAAAAACAGCTTCCAGATCATACTTAATAGAAGTGTTTCGGAGTTTCCGCTTCCAGAATTTATCCAGTTCCAGCTGTTTGTAAAGTTCTTTTAAAACAGAATAACCTGCGTTTTTAAGATTGTCCTCGTTGATATCCATTTCAGCTTCCATATCAATGGGAACAGAAATTTTCTGAGCAGCTTTTTTCTCAAAAGTGCGTTCTTCAGCAATCTTTTTAAAATGTGAAACAGGATCATCGTACTTTATTTGCAGCTCATCGAGACGGCTGAGATTTTCCACACATTTTTGCCTGGTTTTTCCATTTTCGTAATAGGATTCATAAAAGTACAGCCGTGTAACGCCTTTAATTCTTAAAAGTGGCTTATGTGGCCCGCATCGGTCTGCCGATAGCGGCGATGCCCGTGATTTTTGGCCTGGTGTTATGTTGTACGATTATCCTGATCCCGGTAGGTGTAGCAATGAGGCGTATGGCGGGTTGAGTACTGATGCCTTTATAAAATAAGAAGTATTATCCTCATTCAAAGCGCTTGAATTCAGCAGAAAATCAAAATTTCGGTAGCAATCCCGCAGAATCTGGTTGATCTTTTTTCTGGCGCTCTCGAACGTAGTTTCCTTTACATTTGCGAAGGAAAGGAAAATGACGAGATAAGTTCCCTGTATGGATCGGTATTCTTTATTTTTCCAGATATCCGTTTTTTCGAACAAATCCTTGCGGCTGGCGTATTGAACAGAGAAGAATTATGCCAATTGCAGTTGTTTTCAATCAAATCCCATCTTTCTGAGACAGATTAAGGTTCCGTTTTTATATTCTTATCTTAATAGACGGATTAGGCAGTGGCAACAGATTTTTGAAATATTAGATGGTCTGCCAGGGTTGTTTCTGCGGGGAGTGGGAGACGCTTCTTATAGCAGCAACCACGAAGGCGGTTCGACGGGCAGGGGTCCAAAAAGAAAAAACAGCGAAAAGCTTCGGGCGGAGTTCCGTTATTATGTGCTTCCGGAAAAGGACTGGGAGACGGAAAATGTAGGCTTTATCCTCGGCAGTATCGGACAGGCGGAATCAATGCTATTTTTACGTTGAACGGTAAACTTTTATATGATGCATGAGATTTCCTAAGCACAGCTTGAAAACAGGTTCCAGAATAAATTGAGGGACATTGACGTTCTGTTAAAGGACATTTTGTGTTTGATGAAGGTATGTATTTTACGCATTCTCCTTCTGAAGAGTCTTCGTTCAGATATGGGATGGCCTGCAGGAGAGAAAGATATAATTCCTGCTGAGAATCCTCTCTTTCCATGCAGTGGATTTTGGCTGCAGTACCTTTGATGAGTGGCTGCATACGTTGCAGGATTTTGGCATCTGTACCGGGAACCCCTGATTTATAATCATGTATAAGCTCTGGCAATGACTTCATATTAAACTACCTCCTTTAATTGGGGAAGTAGTAAAAGAGAAGAAAATCAGAAACTAAAATCAGAAAAAATTTAAGTGATACCTAATTTTAAAAGAATCCGGCGTGCATGAAGGAAAAATGGAAACATCGGCAGAAAAAAGGCTGTTAGTTGACAAATCGGTATTGTAGCGACTCTTTAAAGGTTGAACGTATCTATTTGGAACCCGGCGGCTGGGGAAAAGATAAGAGGACGTTTAATATAGCGGGAAGGAGGAAACAGGACATGGAGACAACTATGCTCGATGCCGCTCTGTCGCAGGGGATATGGGCAGTGGTGGCGGTATTTCTGCTCATCTACGTAGTGAAATCGAATGAGCAGAGGGACAAGAAACAGGAAGAACGTGAAAATAATTATCAGTCTGTAATAGAAAAGCTTACAGAAAAATATCAGATTCTTTATACCGTTCAGAATGACCTGAATGAAATAAAGAACCATCTTCTGGCGAAGCAGGATTCACGTTCGGAATGAGATGAAAAAAAGAATTGATGTCCTTAAATGACGAAAAAAGTCCGTGGCCTGTATCCTTGTATGATAGGCCACGGACTTTTTGGAATGATAAAACAGCTATTATTTCTGTTGGAAGACTTTTAGGTGTTATTAGTGCCAGAAATAGGTAATGGGAAGTTATTTAGAGTAAAATAAAAATTGTAAAAAGTAAAAAAGAAAGGATAAAAAATGAGAAAAAAGATTCTGAAAGTGTTTTTTGTGATATTGACAGGTATCACGGTGACCCTGACAGGATGTGAATTGTCAGGAAGCAACGAATCCGCGCAAACGGAAAGCGAAAGTGGTAAGGATGCTGTAAAGTTTATTCCAAATCTTACTACGGCTGTTACCAGGAAGCCAACGCCCACAGCTGTGGCAGCAAATCCAGGAGACAGTGTGCAGAATCAACAGTCTGGAAATAACGCAGAAGCGGAAATTTACCAAAGCCAGGGAGATCCCGCAGATCAGGAATCTGCACAGGAAGAAACTTATGATATCCAATATATCACTGGTAATATTCTGTATTCCGATGAAAATACGATAACAGTAGAAGTGGGCGAATCAGGAAATTATTATAATATGGTTTTTAATATAGAAAACGCCGTCCTGAATATAGCTAATGGGAGTGCTGTACGATCCGGACTGAATGTTGACCTGGAGTATTATAGTCAGAATAACGTTAATATAGTAATCATGCTTACGAGTGATGGGGAGGAATATTTACCTTCCAGTACATTAGAGGAAGCGCAGAAAATGACCGACGAATATGTACCTGATGTGAGTGAATCGGAAAACGAAGATTTTGAAGATACCTCTCCCAGTGAATATTAGATTTTCTCGCATTTTCTCGGAAAAGGCACTGCATATGCAGCGCCTTTTTCTCAGGTGCGCTCGTCAGGCGCATGTTCAAAAATCGTTAAACACCTGCAAGCTTTGCAAAAGTATCTCTTCCCGCAATTCCATCCGCAGTTAATCTCTTAGAAGTCTGGAATTTTTTCACACCTTGCTTTGTGGCGGCTCCAAAGGCATTATCAATCCCGTTATTCAGGGTAATACCATGAGCATAAAGACCAATCTGCAGAACTCCGACATAAAGGTTATTGGCCCCTTCTGAAAGCACATGAGCAGCACAGGCATTGGATGTGTTTGTTCCCCAGATGCCATCGGTTGTAAGGCCAGTGCCGTATACGGAATTAAGTGCCGTATACGGAATTAAGTGCAGTCTGGATTGCTTTAATATATGCTTTCTGACTCGCAGATCCCCAGATACCGTCTACAGTCAATCCGGCTTTGAACTTTGAGTTCAATGCAGTCTGAGCTGTTTTAACTGCGGAGGAACCTGTGGAAGCAGTTCCTTTGCCTACATAATCCTGATGCATATAACCGATTCCGATTCCAGACACTTTCACATGAACCCATACACCAGAGTTGGTTCCATCTAGCTCAAGGCTGGTTCCCTTTGATACCGTACCCATGATGGCTCCGCCTGGCGTCTGACGTACATAAACGCCATCTCCAGTACATACCCCAGTGCTTTTCGTTGTCCAGGTAGAAGGAGTTGTTGTTTCGCCAGAGTTATTAATGGAATTAATAATACTATAATCCGGCCTGGCGAATCTTGTACCGGAGGACGCACTCAATGTACGGTTTCTCTGATATACGCCGATCCCTTCAGCTACCACACCGGAACCGTCATTTGTATTGCCTTCAATGGTAGTATAAGAATTACCACTAACAGCAATAACAAGTCCAGTATGATTAAATACCGACCCATTATGATACATTACGATGTCTCCAGCTTTCGGCGTAGAATAATTGGTAAATTTGGTTGAAATGTTTGGAACACTTATATACGGCCAATGCTTTAATAATTCCGAAGCCTTCGACTTGTTAAAGGCTTTCATAAATACCCAGCTTATAAAGCAGGCACACCATGCCTGACCCTGGTATTCTGGTGCAACATCCCGCCAATACTTTGTATAATTAGCGGTTCCTGCATTTGCGGTCTTGCTGTCAAGATTTGCATTCGATGCTTTCTCACGATAACCGATTTCTGCTTTTGCAATATTTATCGCTGCCTGAATTGCATCGGATGCTGTCACCTTATAATTAGTGATATAGGTCTTTAATGCATTATATACCATTTTCTGTCGGCTCTTATATGCTCCGACCTGATTTCCGGTATCTGTCTGGCAGGCAGTATAAAGATGATCCAGTGTGTAAGGCTTTGTAGTCTTGGCAAGAATCCTTTTCACCGCAGAAAGTCCACCCTGATGGCGAAAATTTGCACACATCATTTTGGCATCCATTGCTGTAACGCCCAGAGAAGCTGCTTCCTTCACATAAGTTTCCATCTGTCCATCCATAAGCTGATCCTGGCAGAGATGACCAACTGTTGAATTGATAATATGTACAATTGCCTTCGCTTTTGCCGAGGTTTTTGAGAGCTGATAGTTTGACCAGTCTGTTTTATTAAGATCCGCCGCGACACCGGCCGTATCATACTTGCTGAAAGTTGCGGCATCAGTAGTTTTAATCTTAAGAAGAAGTGTACGAGCCTCATTGCCATACCACTGTCCGGCACCGATTGTGATCGCATGTTCCGCAGAACTGTTGGTATATGCTTCCGTAAAATCAGCATAGTCCTTTTGTCCATATACTTGTCCGCCAGTTTCCACTGCATAAATAATATTTCGCATTACAAGTTTTTCATGATCTGTCATTGTGTTTTTTCTCCTTTTGAAATTTTGGAATTTGCAAATTCATTTTATAAGGAGAAAAATAGTCTCAAAATGTAAACCGCTAATCAAGATTTTTGACAAAAAAGTGCCGTGAAATCCAATGAGCAGAAGTGCAAAAGCAGGATTCATGTTCGGCAAGTGATGAAGAGCAAATTTGATGGCTGAAAACGAAAAAAGCCCTTGGGCTGTACCGTATGCTACTGCGCAATGACTTTTGAGAATGAAAATGAGACAGTTGTTACTGTTGGAAGACTTTTAGGTGTTGTTAGTGCCAGAAATATATTATGGGGTGTTATATGAGGTAAAATAAAGAAGTAAAGGTTGACAACAAGGATAAACGATATGTCAATGTAACTATTGACTGTATAGATGGGAATGGGATGAGGGGAATACCTCTTAGATGTCCTTACCTCTATACCATAAAAAGAAATAAGTCTGTAAGAGATTTCTCTTGCTTACAAACTTATTATACGAGATGGAGAAAAGCATGTGCGGAATTTGTGGATTTTTCGGAAAGAAAAAGAACAAAAGAGAGGTTGTGGAAAAAATGAAGGAAAAGCTGGTACATCGAGGTCCAGATGCGCAGGGCAGTTTTGTAAATGACAGCGTGGCCCTTGGATTTCGCCGCCTGAGTATCATCGACCTGGAAGGCGGCCTGCAGCCTATGAAAAGCAGCAGTCAGAACCTGACAGTGGTGTTTAACGGAGAAATCTATAATTACCAGGAACTGCGGGAGCAGATGGAACGGGAAAAGAAGATTCTTTTTGTCACCCGCTCGGACACGGAGACGCTGGTGAATGGTCTTGAGGCTTATGGTCCGGCGTTTGTGGAGCAGCTTCGTGGAATGTTTGCCTTCGCCGTCTGGAATGAGAAAAAAGAAGAACTGATGCTGGCGAGGGATTTTTTCGGAATCAAGCCGTTGTTTTACACAGTGGTGGATGGAAATTTCGTGTTTGCGTCGGAGATTAAGAGCATCCTGCAGTTCCCGGGCGTCCCGAAAAAGTTGAATGAACGGGCGCTGGAGCAGTATCTTTCTTTTCAGTATTCCGTGCTGGAGGAAACTTTTTTTGAGGGAATCTACCGCCCGAGGCGGGGTGTTCGCTGGCGGATATGGAGAAAAAACTGGAGAGCGTGCTTAAAAAATCCGTCCGCCGCCATATGGTCAGTGATGTGGAAGTGGGAACTTTCTTGTCCGGCGGTGTGGATTCGGGTTTTATTTCCGTGTTGTCCGGGGCAAAAATGGCGTTTACGGTGGGATTTCTGGATGGGAACAGCGGCTACAACGAGGAAAACAGGGCCAGGGAGGTGGCCCGGTATGCGCATCTTTCTTATCACATGCATACTATCGGGAAAAAGGAGTTCTGGGATGTGCTTCCAAAGGTAATGTACGCCCTCGACGAGCCCAGCGGTGATGCTTCTGCCGTCGCCATGTATTTTTTGGCTGCCAAGGCGTCTCGTTATGTGAAGGTGGTGCTCTCCGGGGAGGGTGCGGACGAACTATTTGGCGGTTATAATATCTACCGGGAGCCTCTGGCTCTTCAGAAAGTGGCCTGGATTCCTGAAAAGATCCGGCGTGCGGTTTCCCGGCAGGCGAAAAAACTGCCGGACCGCCGCGGCAAGAGCTTTCTGATCCGGGCCGGCCAACGGGTGGAGGAACGGTTTATCGGGAACGCCCATATTTTCACCGACGAGGAGCGCCGGGAGCTTTTGAAAAATCCGACCGACACGCCGTCCTGTCAGGAGTTTCTGCGAAAGACTTATGAAGAAGCCGCCGGGCTTTCCGACCCGGAGAAAATGCAGAACATCGACCTGAAATACTGGCTGGCCGGGGATATTTTGCAGAAAACCGACCGCATGAGCATGGCCCATTCGCTGGAGGTGCGCGTGCCCTTCCTGGACCGGGATGTGTTCGAGGCTGTCCGGACACTTCCGCCGGAGGCAAAATTTGCCCACGGAAAGACGAAGTATCTGTTTAGGAAGGTGGCCCGGAAATACATCCCGGAAGACACGGCCGCGCGGAAAAAGCTGGGATTTCCGGTGCCTGTCCGTGTCTGGCTGCGGGACGACGACTGGTACGGGAGAGTTAAAAAAATGTTTCAAAGCCCCATATCCCGTCAGTATTTCCACACGGAAAAGCTGACGGCGCTTCTGGAGGAGCATCACGCGGGAAAGAAGGACAACAGCCGGAAAATCTGGACGGTGCTGGCGTTTTTGTTCTGGTATCAGGAATATTTTGATGAGTAAAAATAATAAGAATAACCCAAAAAAGATTGTAAAAATAGATTTTGAAAGTATTTTTGGTAATGATGGCGGGAAGCAGCTGTAAAATATATAGCTTCTGTAGTGAGGATTATATGCAGGATGGAAATTGGGAATATTGTTTAAATACAATATTCCTTTTTTTATAGATATAAGAAACCTTTGATTCTGAACAAAAAAATAAAAAATAAGTTTACATTTTTATGCCCAGATACTCTTTAAAAAATAAAAGGGTATATGATGCAGGGATATAAAGATTTGGTTATACAGGCAAAAAATGATTCAAAATACATGCAAAGCTTACTTTGCATAATGGAACCTTTAGTAAAATCATATGCAAAAAAAATATTCTTTCTAGATTGGGATGACGCAACTCAAGAATTGAATTTGGCAATTATAGAAGCAGTAAAAACAATCGCCACTTGTGAAGACGATTATCAGTGCTTGAAATTCATTACCAATTCAGTGAAATATAAATTTGCTCATCTTTGCAAGAGAAACTTAAAAAAAGAAAAATACGAATGTGCATATATGGATAATGAAGGTGATTTACAAGAAAGCTATAGAGCGGATTATTCATCTGTGGAATTAGCATTTGATCTGAAAAATATAACCTTAAAAATGACTTCAAACCAAAGGGATATTTTAAAATACTTGATTTTAGGGTGGTCAGATAGTGAAATCGCATCTTTCTTACACTTTAGCCGTCAATATGTAAACAGAGAAAAGAAAAAAATATATCAATTTCTGAAATGATTTTTTACATAAATAGTAAGTGCTGAATATTGCTTGAATTTGTGACATAAACATATTTGCAGCAGTCAAAAGAAGAAGCAACATGTTTGAAAGAAAAATTAAGTCAAAAATGCCGCAGCCTTTGAAAATATTGGCTGCGGCATTTAAAATATATGATATGTTTGATGTAAAAAACATCAGGTTCTCAACCAGACATTTGGGTAAGTCAAGATGATGCTTCTGATATAAGATATGCAACATTAAAATCATCATATACTTGAGAATTTAAATGCATATCTTCATATAACTTGATATAGTCGCCGATTGTTTTGCCAAAAACAGAACTATTACAATTATTGCATGTGTTATCCTCTGCATATATATGAGTGTTTCCATCGTTGTCCTCAACAAATAAGAGAGTAACATCTATTTTATCTTCTGTTAACCAGAAAGAGATATATTTTGAAAGAGTCCCATCGATTTCTGTGGCACCATCCGGAATTTGTTCATCTGATTCCAGCTCATTAATATGTTCCCAAAAAATTTGAGGAGAGAACACAAGTAATTTTAAGTTTTTTTGAGAGTCTTCTGAGTACCATATATGTGCTTCTGTGTTGAGATAGTCGGTTATATTAATATCCGTATCTGCCGGTAACTCATAAGTTTCACCGACGTCGGAAGTCAGTGAAAAGGTTTTGGTATGATTAGAATAAAAAGTGACAATCCCCTTGACAAAATAGTAAGTTGTATCTGACTCACTGTCATAATAAGAGCCGGAACCATCTATATCATAAGATACATGTTGCCCCTCAGGCTCCTTAGGGGCGGAAAGGGTGATTAGATCTGAGGGGGCTTTGCCAAAAGCTTGTCCGGATAGCAATATACTACCGAGTACGATACTGCCTGCGATACATAGAATTTTTACATTATTCATGGTTAAATGGCCTCCTTGTTTAGTTGTTGAATATTATATCAATTAAAGTGTGAAAATTGTAATTTTGACTTATCGAAATATGTTTTAGAAATGAGTAGAATTTCGGTTATTTTTGAATATTTGTTTTTAATGAAAATAATGGTTTACATTTCGCCTGTAAGTTACTTTATATAAGACAGATAACCGGTTATCACAAATAAAAAACGGAGGTAATATAATATGGCAACAGCGAGTACAATTATCAAAACAGCGAGCAATGAGATTGGAGTAAAAGAAACCGGCAATAACAACGTAAAGTACAATACGGAGTATTATGGAAAGGCGGTAAATGGTGATGCTTATCCGTGGTGTGCAGTGTTCGTATGGTGGGTGTTTAAACATTCCGGCGCATCTAGCATTTTTTATGGAGGCGGAAAAACAGCATCTGTCTATGAAATTTGGAGATATTATAATTCATTAGGACGTGTTTATTCAAGCCCGAAGGTCGGAGACCTCGCAATTATTACTACGTCTGCGGAGGGAACTTATGGTCATGTTGGTATTGTTAAGTCAGTCAGCGGAAATACGTATGTAACAATTGATGGAAATTCTAAAGATCAGGTAAGAACAACTAATCGTACTGTTGGTTCTCCCAAGGCTTCGTTTTGCAGACCGGCATATGGAAGTGGATCTGGTTCCAGCACAAACCTCTCTATGGGTTCAAGTGGAACTGATGTGAAGGATATGCAGAAAAAGCTTATTGCATTAGGCTATAGTTGTGGTTCCTCAGGTGCAGATGGGTCTTTCGGACAGGGAACATATAATGCCGTTTGCAATTTTCAGAGAGACCATGGCTTGACGGTGGATGGTGTTATTGGGCCTACGACATGATCTAAAATAAATTCCGCATATTCAAATTTAGGAGGAAGTAGTTCCGGCACAAATCTGTCTATGGGCTCAAGCGGAACTGATGTGAAAAATATGCAGAAAAAACTTATTGCTTTAGGGTACAGTTGTGGTTCCTCTGGCGCAGATGGAATTTTTGGACAGGGAACATATAACGCTGTTTGCAAATTTCAGAAAGCAAATGGTTTATCCGTTGACGGAATTATTGGACCTGCTACTCGGGCGAAAATTAATGCTTTATATGCAAAATTGTAAAATGGATATAAGATAAAAATGACAGATGCAGGAAGTAGAGTTTTTAGAATCTACTTCCTGCATTTGTTTATTTGATAAATGTATGGTAAATGGTGTTTTAAAAAAAACGGGAAATACTAAAGAAAGACTATATATGGGCAGCGGTTTATGTAGCGGGGATCGGTCAGTATGGAAACTATCCGGATGATTATCTGCATGATGTAGAGATATGCCAGAGCTTTGCCTGCTAGAACCGTGAAGAAATGGTGGAGAGTGTTTTGGAAAAGATAAGAATGAAGTGCCAGAAGGTATTTCATACTATCCACAATTACATTGATACGGATGAGATGATCTTAAGGAAAAGTACGATTGCTGCTCATGCCGGTGAGAAAGTCCTGATTCCGATTAATATGCGTGATGGAAGTGTATGGCGGTGGGAAAAGGCAATCCAGAATTCTTCATCCAGCCAGAACAGGATTTCCATAAATTCCTCCGGCATGTCTCCGAAGAGCGGTGAGATTGAAAGCAGACTAATGTTAAGAACATCTGCAATTTTTTTAAAATTTCCGGTCTGGGAATCCGGGCATTCGTTTCGTATTGAGTAATTCTTGTGCCGAAGGCTTTGTTCAGACCGATGGCGCGGCCAAGTTGATTACCGGTCATAGCTCTGAATTTTCTGCATATCTTAATCCTTTTTCCAATAGTTATGTTGAAATTTTCTCCTTCTTTTGATACAAATACGTTATGATTTTTCGTGATTATTATTTTTAACAACAGCGTTGCTTCTTGAAGCAAATGCTGGATGGAGCGTCTCCTGGTTCTGGGAAATATCAGGCGCAGACGGTATCTGCTCCTCAACATTTTCAGAGTGAAGATGGATATCCTGCTGTTTCCGGAGTTTTTTCCATTCGTCTCGGGCGGTGGCCTGTTCAGCTTCTAATTTTTCAATCTGTGCGTCCAGTTTCTCCGGCTTTGGCAGAGCCTTTACGCCGAGCTCCTTCAGGGCCTCTTTGCTGGTAATGTGAAGCTCATACTCTTTCTGATGTTGTCCGCGATAGAGGGCAGGATTTTAGGTATTTTTTTCATTTTCTACGATTTCCCTGAAAGCGCGGTAAGCGGAGCATTGTTTTTTGATCAGCTGTTTCGTCTGTATCTGCTGGCCGATTTCATCAATCTTGTCCCGGGCGGAGGCAACGGAACCGTCCATATCTGCGATATGCTTCTGAAAATCCTCGTAGTTTAGTAGGTTATTCTCACAAAGATAATTAAATAAATCCAGGAGATATAGAATTTAATGTGGTAAAGCGACAAAAATATAGTTTTAAACTATAGCTGGTGCTAGATATTATGAATTGGCATATTTGGAAGTGTAGTGGTATAGTATGTTCATGCTCAACGGAGCGGGGAATAAGAGAGAGGGAGAATGAGATGTCTGGGATTGTGATTGAGAAGGTCCGGAAGTCTTTTGACACGAAAGATGGCGTGGTCGAGGCTTTGAAGGATGTGAACCTGAATATCGATTCCGGTGATATATATGGAATTATCGGTATGTCGGGGGCAGGTAAGAGTACATTGGTACGATGTATGAATTTTCTGGAGGTTCCTACAGAGGGACAGGTTCTGATAGATGGGAAGGCTCTTGGAGATTTGACAGAGAAGGAATTGAGGAAACAGAGGGAAGAGATTGGTATGATTTTCCAGCATTTCAATCTGCTGATGCAGAAGTCAGTGATTGATAATGTCTGTTTTCCACTTTATATAAAAGGAAAGAAGAAGGCAGAGGCCAGAAAGAGGGCAGCAGAGCTTTTGGAGATTGTTGGTCTGGGGGACAGGCAGAATGCTTATCCTGCACAGCTCTCCGGTGGTCAGAAGCAGAGGGTTGCCATTGCAAGAGCACTTGCATCAGATCCGAAGATTTTACTTTGTGATGAGGCTACCAGTGCACTGGATCCGCAGACTACTTCTTCCATTCTGGAATTGCTGAAAAAGATTAATAAGCAGTTTGGAATCACCATAGTGATCATTACTCATCAGATGTCGGTGGTGCGTGAAATCTGTACACATGTGGCGATTATGTATGAGGGTGAAGTGGTTGAGAAAGGACTGGTTGCAGATATTTTTGCAAATCCTCAGTCGGAGGTTGCCAAAGAACTGATTCGAAAGGATACAGGCTCTGATATCGACGCAGACAGCAGACTGGATGCAGTCAGGGAAAAAGGACAGGCAGAGATTAAAAGCGGTGAGAAGATACGAATCGTATTCTCCGAGAATTCAGCTTTTGAGCCTGTGATCGCAAATCTGATCCTTACCTTCGGAGAACCGGTAAATATCTTGAAGGCAGATACCAAGAATGTAGGTGGTGTAGCCAAGGGAGAGATGATACTGGAGTTTATGGAAGGCAGTACCAGGACAGAAATGATGAAGCAGTATCTGAAAGAAAAAGGTTTAGCAATCGGGGAGGTGACAGAATATGTGGGATCATGAGACAATAATGATGATCGTCCAGGGTGTGGGAGAAACACTTTACATGACAGTTCTTTCCACAGTTCTGGGATATCTGTTCGGACTTCCTATGGGAGTGCTGCTGGCAGTGTCTGATAAAGAGGGACTGAAACCAAATGCAGTGTTGTATAAGATACTGGATGCAATTGCAAATATTGTGAGAAGTATTCCGTTTCTGATCTTACTGATCCTGCTGATTCCTTTTACCAGAGCAGTGGTGGGAAAGAGCTATGGATCAACAGCAACGGTAGTGCCACTGGTAGTGGCTGCCATTCCTTTTATCGCACGAATGGTGGAATCGTCTATTAAAGAGGTAGATGCAGGTGTGATCGAGGCAGCCAGAGCTATGGGTGCCAGCAATATAAGGATCATCATGAAGGTTCTTCTGGTAGAAGCCAGAACTTCACTGATCACAGGAGCGACTATTGCGATCGGAACGATCCTTGGTTATTCAGCCATGTCCGGTGCAGTAGGAGGAGGCGGACTTGGTGATATCGCCATCCGCTATGGATATTACAGATATCAGTCAGATATTATGATCGTCACAGTTATCCTGCTGGTGGTACTGGTACAGATTTTCCAGTCAGTGGGAATGATGATCGCAAATAAGATTGACAGAAGAAAGTAGTTTTAAGAAATTATTGATTATAAAATGGTTATGAAAAAAGTTAAAATATAAAATTCAGGAGGACAATTATTATGAAAAAATTAGTGGCAGCAGTTTTAACAGGAGTACTGGTAGCAGGAACATTAAGCACAGGTGTTTATGCAAAGGATGATGACAAGACCATTACAGTTGCAGCATCTGCAACACCTCACGCAGAGATCCTTGAGGAGGCAAAACCGCTTCTTGAGAAAGAAGGATATGAACTTGAAGTTACTGTGTTTGATGACTATGTAAGACCAAACGAGGTAGTTGAGAGTGGAGAGTTTGATGCAAACTACTTCCAGCATATCCCATATCTGGATCAGTTTAATGAGGAGAAGGGCACACACCTTGTAAATGCAGGCGGTATTCACTATGAGCCATTCGGAATCTATCCTGGAACAAAAGACAGCCTGGATGATCTGGAAGACGGAGATTCCATTGCAGTACCAAATGATACCACAAACGAAGCAAGAGCACTTCTTCTTCTCCAGGATAACGGAATCATCACTTTGAAAGATGGCGCAGGATTAAATGCAACTGTTAAGGATATTGCAGAGAATCCTCACAATGTGGAGATCGTAGAGCTGGAAGCAGCACAGGTAGCACGTGTTACAGGTGAGACAGCTTACGTAGTATTAAACGGAAACTATGCTCTGGAAGCAGGATTCTCAGTAGGAAAAGATGCACTTGCATATGAGAAATCTGATTCTGAAGCAGCAAAGACATATGTAAACGTAATCGCAGTAAAAGAAGGCAATGAAGACAGCGAAAAGATTCAGGCACTTGTAGATGTACTGAAATCTGATGAGATTAAAGATTTTATCAATGAGAAATATGATGGTGCAGTAATTCCTTTTGAAGAAAGCTCAGATGCAGAAGAAACAGATACAGAAGATGCAGATGATGCAGACAGCAAAGACGCAGACAATGCAGATGACACAGCAGAAGAAAATGCAGATACAACTGACACAGCAGAAGACGCTGAATAAGTAAAGATAACAGGAGATTCCTTTTTCAGGTAAAACTGGAGAGGGAATCTTTTTTTACAAAAACATATAGGATTTCCATAAGTTTTCTGATACAATCTATAGTAATTCTATAAAAAGCGACAGACAATCCGATTTATCGGGAAACTGATATAAAATTATCATAGTGACGCGAAAAAATGTGACCCATTTTTGATTGTCGGCGATCGGTTATACCAAAGCAGGAGAGATTGTATGAAAGAGAACAAGATATGGAACGATTATTTGCCAGAAGACATGCAAGAACACTGGACTGTATATGAATGTCTGAAGGAAAGCGAAGATTCATCCACTTTCCTGGTGAAAGAGACAGCTACCGGAATCCTGTGCGTGCTTAAATGGGGGCGTAACAGGCAGACGGAGTTTCTGCGCAATGAAATGGAAATCATGAAAAAAATGGCGGACAGGAAATTGTCCGGGATTCCAAAGGCATACAGGATATTTGAAGAAAATGGCGAAGTGTATCTGGTAAGGGAATATATAGAGGGAATGTCTCTGGCTCAGATGGTTCTGCAAAAAGGTGGCATATCAGAAGCGGAAATCTGCAGGATCAGCAGGAAGATATGCCAGACAGCAGAGCAGTTTCAGAATCCGGATGAGCCTATGATACACCGGGATATAAAACCGGAGAATATAGTGGTCACACCTGGTGGTGAGGTGGTATTCATTGATTTCGGTACTATGCGCAGTTATAAAAAAGATGGGTCGCGTGATACTTTTGTGGTGGGTACCAGAGGGACTGCGGCGCCAGAGCAGTATGGCTATACACAGACAGACCAGCGTACAGATGTGTATGCAATCGGACAGACAATGCTGTATATGGTTTCAGAGAGCTATGAAATGAATCAGCTTTCTGAGTGTGCAGTGAGCCGGAGAATGAAAAAGATCATAGAGAAGGCCTGCTCTTTTGAGCCTGATAAAAGATATGGGGATGCTGCGCAATTAAGGAGAGCAGTTGAGAAATGTCAGGCGAACAATAGAAAAAAGGTTTATAAAAAAGCAGGCGCAGTCTTTGGACTGATTGCAGCAGGTTATATACTGGCAATTTTTTCCCCGGATGGCACAGTGATTGAAAACAAAAGGATTGAAACGGCAGAACAGAGTGCGGCAGAAGAACAGATACAGGCAGAGATAACTTTCAGAGAAGAATTGATAGAAGAAGCCGTGCGCAAGGAACTGGGGCTTTCAAAGACAGACAAAATAACTGCCTCTATGCTGGAGAATGTAAGGAAACTCCGCATTGTCGGAAAAGAAATTCTTGATGATGAGGACACATTCTGGGGTGAAGGCCACCATGTGGATGGAAAGGACAGCAGCTTCGGATCTGTGCGCGGAAATATTACAGATCTTTCGGATCTGGCACAAATGGTAAATCTGGAGGAACTTGCGCTGTGTAACCAGAAAATCGAAGATATTTCCGGGTTAAAAGAGCTGCCTTTGAAAAAACTTTATCTGAGCAAGAATATGATCACAGATTTCTCTGTGCTTTTGAATCTGATAGATATGGATACCCTCTGTATTATGGAGAATCCGGCAGAGAATCTGTCAGTGATTGGAGAATGCACAGGCATTTTAAGATTAAATATACAGGGGATGAATCTGACAGATATAGACTTTCTGAAAAATCTGAGCCTGGATTACCTGGATATGAGTAATGTGGAAGTAGAAAACAATATATTTGAGCCATTGACAGAGATGAAGAAACTGGATACTCTGTGCATGTGTGATGTAAATGAGGCGGCTGCCGAAACTCTTTCGCAGATGAGTACCTTAAAGGCGCTGTTCATGTGGGGGGATAGTACCATACTGGAGAATCTGAAACCATTGAAAGGGATGACACAGCTGGAGACACTTGCATTCACAACACAGATTTCTTCGTTGGAAGGAATCGAACAGTTTCCTTCATTAAATTTCCTGTCAGTGAATTTCAGTCTGGTGAAAGATCTGTCTCCTGTCACAGGAGCAAAGAATCTGCAGGTAATAGATATTTCCAATGCAGATATTAAAAATTTTGAACCGCTGTTTGGACATTCGGGACTGACGGAGGTACACTGTACAGAGGAACAAAAAGAAGAAATCATGAAGATAGATTCTTCCCCTGATTTTGAAATTTATACATAAAAAGGGACAAAATTGTCCCGCTCTAAAATGGGCAGATATGGTACACTTAACAGTATCATATCTGCTTTTTAATTATGGATCAGTCATCAGATAACGGACAGTGGTAAAGATCAAAAAATATAACCTCGGGTTTTGGCAGAAGGGAGATATGAACAGGAAAGAGGTGTGAGAAGAAATGAAAGAAACAGAAGAAATCATGGGAATGATAAAAGAGGAAGGCGCCGCATATTTTGCAAGGGAACGAGGAAACAAGGTAGAGGTAGGGCTTTATCTTGAACATATAATCGAAGAGCGTGGAATGAAAAAGAAAGACATTGTGCGAAAGCTGAATCTGGAAGAATCCTATGCACGAAAACTGTTTGGCGGTCAGCGAATCCCCACAAGGAAAATACTACTGCAGTGTGCGTTTCTCCTTTCTCTTGATCTGTCGGATACACAAAGGCTTCTGGATATCGGTCAGAAGCCGAGACTTTATCCGCGCGTACGTTACGATGCAGCAATTATTTATGGACTGGAAGAGAAGATGACACTAGAAGAGATGAACAGCTTCCTGGATGAAATAGGGGAAGAGATTTTACTGTAAAATATTTTTGAAAGATATCCCTGAAGGGATTCTGAACGCTGTCAAAAATGAAGATGGCAGTGTATAAAATTACAGAGGTACTAAAAAAATCATTCTCGCAAATTGTGCAAGCTGCGATTACATCTTGCAGGGTGCTTTTTTTAATACACTCAAATCCAGAAAAAGGAGGGTTTTACTTATGAAGAAAAAACAAGTCGCATTATTGTTGGCAGCACTTATGTGCATAACACCTATGGCAGAAAGCGCAGCTGTTATGGGCGCAGAATTTTCTTCGGGGGAAGAAACTGTAGAGATGCAGGGCACGGAGGAAGAAGCCGAAGCAGAGGATACGGCAGAAATCTGGACATCCGGGGAAGAAGTATCAGATTTTGATACGGACGAAGCGCCGGAAGTGGACGGATTTACATCAGAAGAATCAGAGGCATCGACAGACGCAGCAGGTGCTAAACAGGTAAAAGGATCTTTTGAAGTGGCATATATAACAGAGGAACAGTACAATAATGCCCTGCAGAATGAAGAACGTCCGGAAGTGGACATGAAAACAGTAGAAGACACTACTTTTTCAAATGCGTTAAACAGTATCGAAGGAGAAAATACAGGATACTGTTTTGTAAGCGTCCAGGATCTGGAAGATGCAGCAGACTTTGTGGCTCCTGAAGGGATGATAGTACTGGTGGAGAATGCAAGAGCCAGAAGTATTACACCGAACGGAAACATCGTATTCTGGGGGATGATAGATCCGCCAGAGACGATTGAAATCAAAGAAGGAAAAGGAACGACAACTTTCTTCTGTCAGGATATGAGAAGCGTATTAAAAGGAACAGGTTCCGATGATAAAGTGATCTTTTGTGGGCAGAATAATGCGATAGGTGGTATTTCCGGAGTAGAAAATATATATCTGAGAAATAACAGCCATGATCTGCAGGTATTTGGTTCCAGTGAATTTTTTAATATTTACAATGAAACGGATAATATCAAAAACAATCCACAGGATGAAAATGCTTTTTTTATACACATTGTAAACAGTAAGACTGCTCCGGTATTCCATAAAACATTTGACTGGGGTACTGGTGAGTTTGAAAATGAAAATGGAGAGAAGTGGAGCAGTCCTTACGGAATTGGAATTATATATAAGACATCAGATGAGAAAGGTGAATGGGAAGATATTCCTGTTCCGGCTGGTACACAGGCAGTGAAATATGATATGTCTGATGAAGATATCGTGGAAATGCTTCCCAGAATTTGGGTCTATTCAGAAGATGGTACGACTCAGGATATGGATGGAAAAATCTGGAATCCGGATAAAGATAATGCGGTTGATCTTCAGGAATTCCGGGATTGTGAAGGAATGTCAGCAAAGGAGATTTTCGAGGCACACGGAAGGGCAGAATTCCCTGATGGAGGATGTGTGTGGATTAATGTCGCACCGACAGCACAGGCGGAAAGATATATAAATGCATATCAGAAGAAGAACAATGCCAGTGGCTATTATCTGATGAATATGAAAGCTAACACCAAGATCAGTGGAACGCTTACTGTTCCAAGTGCTGCGAAAGCACTGAAGATAGAGGGACAGAATAATTATGACGAAAGCACAGATACAGATAATTTTGTTCCGGTTTCAATTTCTTCTGTAAATGTTCCGGCAGGCAAGAAACTGTCACTGTCCAGGATTCTTGTAAAGGCGAATACTTTAACCTTTACAGGCTCTGGAGAAGTGGAACTTATGAATGCCAGATTAAATGCAAATGTAACAGCAGATAAAATTAAGATTGCGGATGCTGTAGTGAAGAGCCTGAACTGTAAAGAACTGACATCAGAAGAGGGTGTATGTCTGGTTGTATCTGAATATCTGAATTTTGAGAAAGCAGTGATTAATCCGGAAATAACCATTTATGGACAGCCGGGAGCTTATCTGAAATTTGGTGAAATTGACAGTGCAGAATACTCTCAGACAGCAATTCCGCAGATTTATCTTGGAACAAACGGAAAACAGACAGCGCAGCTGTATATAGGTGGAGCATTGAAACTTGGTACATATGAAACGGAAGGTGAGACATATTCAAGAAATCTGATCGTTCGACAGTTTGATACAAAAGAAGCGCAGGCAGCAGGCGTTCCTGTATCGAAAGACTGTTTTGATCCAACATATAGGTATGCATGGGATGAGACAGAGGATAATGACTGGTTTTACTTTACAAAAATATACAAGAATGAAGAAATAAATCTTGTTACGGTCAATGCTAGTCTGGATGAAGAATATTCTACAAACAGACTTCTGGCGCAGTTTAGATTTGATGTAAATGGTGAGAAAAAATATGGAGTAGTACTTCCTCGATACATTCATCTGGATGAATTCGAAGGTTTAACAGCCGGAATTGATGGAAATAAACATCGTTTATTTTATGTAGACTGGTGGACAAATGAAGAGAAAATAAAAGCTGTTGAGATTCCTGCATACTATGAGTTCTCAGGTCAATCTCTGAACAGCATCGCATCTGCACAAATTTCTACAATCAAGACTCAACTTTATGCAGGTAAGGCGATCACACCGTCTGTAACAGTAACCTTAAATGGCAAGAAGCTGAAAAAAGGAACAGACTATACTGTTTCCTATGCAAACAACACAAAAGCCGGATCAACAGCATCTGTGATCATTACAGGTAAAGGTAAATATGTCGGTATAGCAACAAAAGATTTCGAAATTGCAGCAATTCCGGCAAAGGGTAAAGTCTATACAGCAGGAAACCTGAAATACAAGGTAACCAAATCTGCATATAAAAACGGAACAGTAAATGTGTATGCACCGGTTAAGAAAACTCTGACAAGTGTTTCCATACCTGCAACAGTCAAGATCAATGGATACACATTCCAGGTAACTGCAATCGGAAATAAAGCATTTGCAGGATGTACAAAACTGAAGAGCGTAAAAATTGGCGCTAAGGTTACTACAATTGGCAAAGAGGCATTTAGCGGATGCAAAGCACTGACATCCATAACAATCAGTTCGAATGTCTTAAAAGCAGTTGGTTCTTCTGCATTTAAGGGAATCTCTGCAAAAGCAGTGATCAAAGTTCCGGCAGCAAAATTAAGTGCATACCAGAAACTTCTGAAAGGCAAAGGACAGAAGAATTCTGTGAAGATTACAAAATAAGAAGCCAGAATAAAAAATTATATAGTTAAAGTCATATAGAGGCAGAACTGATAAAAATTTCTGCCTCACATAAAAAGATAGTTCCTGAAATAGAAACCCGGAAATAAAGTTGGTGTCATGAGCAATTCTATTTCCGGGTTTCGTTTTAAACGAATCAAGTAAGTCCGTCCCATGCGAAGGTTGCGAAAAGCAATAAGCAGTGCATGTGGACTTGCTATTTGTCTTGTATTCCGGAGTTTGTTGGTGTCAGAAATGCTTTAAAATGTATGAATAATTAAAAAAATAAAAAAAATTAAAAAAGTTTCAAAAAAGGTGTTGACATCCGACAAAATCCATTATATAATAGCAAAGCAAGTTACGGAGCGGACAACAAATAAGCCGCCTGAAACAAGCACAATATGGAATCTTAGCTCAGCTGGGAGAGCATCTGCCTTACAAGCAGAGGGTCATAGGTTCGAGCCCTATAGGTTCCATATCTTAAAAGAAAATGGCGAGATAGCTCAGTTGGCTAGAGCACACGGTTCATACCCGTGGTGTCGAGGGTTCGAATCCCCCTCTCGCTACTTGACAGAGAAATCTGTCACCAACAAATATGGAATCTTAGCTCAGCTGGGAGAGCATCTGCCTTACAAGCAGAGGGTCATAGGTTCGAGCCCTATAGGTTCCATATCTTAAAAGAAAATGGCGAGATAGCTCAGTTGGCTAGAGCACACGGTTCATACCCGTGGTGTCGAGGGTTCGAATCCCCCTCTCGCTACTACTTACGAAAGATAAGTCTATAAACCTGGATAGGGGGTTTATGGGCTTTTTTTCATTTCTGAATAAATCAATTTAACCGAATCAAGTAAGTCCTCTGCGGAGGTTGCGAATATCCGATTGACAAATTGTTTCTTTATGATATTTACCCTGAAAACAATTATGATACAGAAGAATTATGAAATGTACTATAGAAACATAAATATGGAAAATGGTTATACATGGAATATTGAAAATTGAATAATTGTGCGTCGCATTCTCGTTACTTTAGCCTGCAAATAAAAAGTCAATACTAAAATTGAAGAAAGTTAAAAAACTTTACAG
>OBZQ01000494.1_pt1 | contig 27693 bp, 29 predicted proteins | sample 1495531 | NCBI WGS metagenome assembly OBZQ01 (sample SAMEA2580237, study PRJEB22360) | human gut metagenome | biome: human gut; feature: human-associated habitat; material: faeces | place: Denmark | collected 2008/2010
ACAAGCTGTTGGGCGAGGAAGATGAGTTCGTGCGTTTGCTCGCCACGATGCGAAGCATGCTCCCGGTGGTGAAAGCTCCGCAATCCCGTGCCTTGTTGCTGGTGACGCTCTACGGTTGCACGGACAGCGCCCTTTACCGGCAGATGGCACATGAGGTGGTGGATCCTTGGCGGGGTGAGTCCTCGCCCAAGAAAAGCAAGTTATCCTTGATCCGTCGGCTGGACGATTGCGATCGCTGGCTAAAACACGAAATCAGTTGACAGTTTAAATCAAAAATCAAAAAGAAATGTCTTCCCTTCCTTCTGGCGTTCGTTTGGTGGCGTTGCTGAACGAGCATTTGAGTGATATCATGAGCCGCGAGCGCACGAACACTGCTTCCATCCATTTGTATTGTACGGGTCCTTACTGGGTGGCGTTCGAGTACTCAGCCTACCAGTTACGCCGTGTGTTCCCGGACAGCGAGGTTACGCCGATGCGCTTGTTCGGCTACCCGTTTCCTGTGGTGATGGTGTCCGTCACGGATCGTTCGCTCCGCTCGTATGCCCGCAAGCACATCTTGCGAAGAGACGATAAGGATTACAAGCAATTAACTGTACCCGGACTCTCCCTTGTGGACTACCGAGAGTGGCACGCCGGCGAGGTGAAAGGGTTGCCTTTATTGAATAACTAACTAGACATGATTATAAAAGAGAGTTTGGAAAAACCTACTGATTTTATTCCGGATGGGATGAATGCTTTCGAACGTAACGTGAAGCGTATAGGGGATTGTCTTTTGGCCTTCATCGCTTTGATCGTATTCTCCCCATTGTTTTTAATTTGCTATATCGTCGTGAGGTGTGAGGATGGCGGCCCGGCTATATTCAAGCAAGAGCGTATCGGTCGTTTCGGTCGTCCGTTCAACATCTATAAGTTCCGTAGTATGCGTTTGGACGCGGAGAAAATCGGTCCGGCTCTTTACAAGGGAGGTGCTGACCCCCGCATGACCCATGTTGGCAGGTTCTTGCGTGAGCATCATTTGGATGAGTTGCCCCAATTGTGGAATGTCTTTATCGGTGATATGTCTTTTATCGGCCCCCGTCCGGAACGAAAGTTCTACATCGACCAGATCATGGAACGTGATTCCCGCTATCGTTCTTGTACCAGATCCGTCCGGGCGTGACCTCGTATGCCACGCTCTACAATGGCTATACAGATACGTTGGAGAAGATACTTCGTCGTTTACGCTACGACTTGTTCTATCTGGAGCATCGCTCGTGGTGGTTCGATTTCAAGATATTGGTGAAGACGTTTTTGAGCATAGCGTTTGGGAAGAATTTCTAATGATTAAAAGAACATCCAAGCATTTTGTTGCAGATACATGGAGAAGAAAGACAAGACAAATACCACGATAAACATCTATGGCGGCACCCAGCAGATACTGCCAAACGCCACCCAAGCCGTCCAAAACTTCTATGGAGCGGATTTCCACCGGGATACCACCCGGGAAGAGGCATTGGGCGGGCTGGAACTCTCATCGGAGGCCAAGCGTCTGTCCGCCTATATAAATAATGTAGGGGAGTTGATAGTATACTTGACCCGGCTGTCCGGTTGCGCTACAGCTGCGGAGTTGGTGTTGGTCGTGGTCTGCATGGTGGAGAGCGGTACGGGAGTCAGCAAGGAACTGATGGTACGGGAGTGCTTTATCAAGTTACTCCTGCCTCTTGCTCCAAGAATCACGAGTGGACAGTCTATCGATAATATCCGTGCCCGTATCAATGACGCATGGGCGAGGAGAGCTAAAAAAAGGACTTAAATCATCAAATAATAATGCTATGATACCACTAATATTGGCACCGGCTGCCTCTTCTGTCGTTTGTGCGCTTACGATCCAAGCTTTAGGCCTAGGCCCATTGGCCGCTATCTTTTCGGCGCATAAGAAAGAAACGGAACGGACATCCGAGTCAACTTCCTCTGCCATGGATAAGCTTAAGGATATGGACATGGATCAGTTGGTTTCCCTGCTGGTAGAGAAAATCGAGCACCGTTCCCCGGAGTTGGTCAAGGCGATCCAATGCATAGACAAGGATACCGCCATCTCTGAGACACTTCACTTGACGTACTTTGATCGGATCGCCTCGGCTCAAGCGTATCTCAACGAGAACCATCAAGCGGACTTTCCCCAGGTACAATGCCTTTTGCGCAAGATGCTTCCCGAGCCTTATCACAAGGCGATAGCGGACTTGCGTGAGAATCAAGACCCGTCGATCATCTATAATATATTTTGGGGAGTCCATCAGCACGCCACCAACGCAACGAAGGCTGAGCAAAAAAGTATCTTAGGTGACTTGCGCCACGCACCTAGGATACTTTGCCGATGCACCTAAGATACTTGGGGGATGAACGTAAGATACGTTTGCGTCTAATTTTGATGTTTATTAAATCCTCAAAAAATGGCTGACCGGCAATAGCGTGAATAACGAATACATTTTAGTCATGAAAAACATAAGTAAAATTACTTGTGAGAATGGTGCTGATTTCGTCCAAGAGTTTAGAGTTGTGTGGAAATGTGGCGTTCCGCCAATATTTACCAATAAAGAAAAGGTGAGTTTCCAATTGATAATGGTGACTACTTACTAATGCCTATTACATCAGAAAATAACAAGCGAATAGCGAAGAACACGTTGTTCCTCTATTTCCGTCAATTGCTGGTGATGGCGGTAAGCCTGTATACGGTGCGTATCGTGCTTACCGAATTGGGGGAGGAGGATTATGGTATCTATAATGTGGTCGGTGGATTTGTCGCTATGTTCAATATACTTTCCGGGGCATTGTCGGTGGCTATCGTGCGATTCCTTACCTATGAGATGGGGCTTACCGACCTATCGTTGGCTCGTTTGCGGGGCATATTTTCTTCTTCGGTCATTATCCAGATTGGTCTGGGATTGATCATTTCCTTGCTGATCGGCTTGTTTGGCGTTTGGTTTGTCGCGCATAAGATGGTACTCCCGTCCGATCGCCTTGATGTTACACTCTATGTGTTGTTTTTTTCCACCCTGAGTTTCTTTATAAATTTGCTTAGTATTCCCTATAATGCCTTGATTATCGCCCATGAGCGAATGAATGCTTTTGCTTATATCGCCATAGTGGAGGGAGGATTGAACTTGTTGATGGCATTCCTGCTCATTGTGGTGCCTGTAGATAAATTAGGACTGTATGCTTTCTGTAAGGTGATCATTGCGTTGACCGTTCGGGGCATCTATGTCTTTTATTGCAAGAGCCATTTTGAGGAGTGCCGTTTTGTTTGGGAATTTGACAGGCGTTTGCTCTCAAGGATGTTCGCTTTCTCGGGATGGGCGTTTTTAGGAAATGGCGTTGTTGTCTTGAAAGACCAAGGGAGCAATATTCTATTAAATCTGTTTGGGGGACCTGTCGTGAACGCCGCTCAGGGGATAGCCGCTCAGGTCAATACTGCCGCATATAGCTTTGTCTCCAATTTCATGCTAGCTGCCAATCCCCAAATAACCAAGAACTATGCCTCGGGAGCCTTGGATACCATGTATGCGATCATCATAAAAAGCACGAAGTTCGGTTTTTTCATTCTCCTGCTCATTGTTCTCCCTCTTTGCGCGGGCATCCACAGCGTGTTGAGGCTATGGCTTGTGGAGGTGCCAGACCATACGGCAAACTTCGTCATGCTGATCCTTGTATATTCGCTGGTTGATTGTTTGTTGTCTCCGCTTACCACCGGAATGATCGCGCAGGGAGAGATCAAGAACTTCGAGATAAGGCTGTCCTTTATATATTCAGGAAACTTTATCGCTTCTTATCTGTGCTTGAGGAGTGGGATGCCCGTGGAGGTGGTTTTCGTGCTTAACATCCTGTTCAAGATGATCGTGCTCGTGTCATTGCTTTGGCATGCCCGCGCTAAATTCCATTTCCCTGTCATGCGTTTTTTAAGTGAGTGCGTTCTGCCCATTGGGGCTGTATTTCCTGTATCCGTTCTTTTGGCGTTTATCTTGCCCGGCAGGGATGATCCTTCTTTTGGGATTTTGGTGGTCCGGTCGTTGGTTATCATCATTTTCACTGGCATGGTAGTCTATTTGGTTGGTTTGTCACGGATAGAGAGGGCTTATATAAGAGGATTGTTGAGAGAGAAGCTGCTGAAGCGGCTTTATAATTCGGATTCTAAGTAATTATTCTTGGATCTGTCCGAAGAGTTTACGAGAGAAGAAATAGTAATAAACAAGATAAATTTATGGCTAAGACAATTGAAATTGTAAATGTTGTGACGGAGGGTGATACTATTAAGTATAAGCTCCGGGATAATACGGGATTGCATCTCTTGAAAGAAGAGGAGGTTGATGCGTGGGTAAAATACTACCATACGGAGAACCTCGGCCTGTCGTTGGAGAGCTTACCAGAGTCTGTGTTGTTGATTCCCGCTATGCTTTACTTGATGCCGGTGACCTATTTCTATGGCGTAGACCTTGTGGTGCCATCAATGGACAAGACCTTGTACGAGGAGCTGCCGTCCATCTATGCCGCCTATTCCAAGATCTACGGTCCGTTCAAGGAGGAGTGGCGCGGGAAGGTCACGGTAGGAAACATTGTCGAGAACAAGCCCCGGGAAGCCAGATACGACAAGATCGTATTCTTCTCCGGAGGGGTCGATGCGGTTCATGCGGGAATCAATAACCCGGGGGAGAGGTCCGTTCTCGTGAGTGTCCCGAGTGTGGAGTCGTTGTGGAAAGGAAAAAAGGGACGTGTCGGTGCCGATTTCATTCAGGCGAAGGAGTCCCTGATCCGGGAGTTTTCTGCTGTTGTGGGGAGCGATTGGCTGCTGGTGACGAACAATTTCCAGGCGGTCGTATTCAACGACGGGAAGATCCAGCACGAGCTTTTTGCTAAACTCGGGCTGGCAAGTGCGTCGTTCCGTTTCGACGGGTGGTTTGGCATCAAATACATCGGGAATATGTGCTCGGTCGCTCCCTTCGCCTATGCGATGGGGATCCATACGTTTGTAATGGGTTCGGCTTTCGAGCCGCTGGAGGATAAACCTGCGATCGGAGACGGCGGGGCGCATCCCGTTCTTTCCGGATCGTTCCAATTTTTTGGGATTTCTTTTGCTGAACAAGACGGAATCAGCACACGTCGTTCGCAGAAGGTAAAAGATATCGTGGAATGGTGTAACGTGCGGGGTAAGAAGACAAAACTGTGGACGTGTTTCCAAGACAACACCGAGCAATGTGGCAAATGTACCAAATGCGTACGAACACAACTTAATCTTCTGTGTGCAGGAGAGAATCCGAAAGAGTGGGGCTTTGAGTCCTTTTCTGACAAACGTTTCTCAAAGTTGGTGCGCTCTTATACCTATATGGAGCACGAGCCGTGTTATGTTTGGGACATCGTCGATTCGATAGACAACGGCAGGATCTATCCTTTTGGTGATGAACTTTTGCACTGGCTGAAACGAATCGGGTATAAAGAATATTTCAAGCGGTCACGGCTGGTCTCCAAACTTAACCGCCTGCGCTGCCTGTACAGGATACACCGCTATCCACGTTATGCACGGACGCTGTTCCGGATGCTGAAGGGATATGGTGATGAAGTTCGCAACGGATGGAATTGAAACTTGTTTAATCATGATATCCTTAAGAAAAAAAGTGAAGGAGATGATGAAATTCATCCTAAGTAACATACCCGCACGTAAGTATGACTTGCATGTGGTTAATTTGTCTCCTAACGAGCTTTTGAAAGGTCGTGTAGCTCTTATTACAGGAGGAACGAGTGGCATAGGCTTCCATATGGCCAAGGCTTTCTTGCGTAGTGGAGCCGCTGTGGTCATAACAGGTCGTAGTGAGGATCGTCTGCAAAAGGCTTGTTCTGAATTGAACGTAGAGGGAAGCTATGGAGAGCGTTTGTTTAGTGTTGTTATGGATAATGCCAAGGTCGAGCTTTTTGACGCTATTTTTCAACAGATATTACATGAAATAGAAACCAAGGGCTTCAAGCGTGTTGACATACTGGTGAACAATGCAGGTGTGCTGGGTGATGGTATGCCTCATGCTACCACTACGGAATTTGATAAGGTTATCAATACGAATCTGAAGGGAGTTTTTTTTCTGTCGCAATTGATGGGGAAATACATGAAAGAAAATCAGATAGCAGGGAATATATTGAATGTGGGATCCTCCTCCTCGCTTCGACCGGCCATAAGTGCTTACACTATGTCAAAATGGGGAATACGATCGCTGACAATGGGTCTCGCGAAGGCGCTCGCCCCTTACGGTATTACTGTCAATGGTATAGCGCCAGGCCCCACAGCCACTCCGATGCTTCTTGGTGATGATCTTGGAGACATCGCTTTGAAAGGAAGTCCTATAGGTCGTTATGTCTTGCCTGAAGAAATCGCGAATATGGCCGTTGTCTTGGTCAGCCCTATGGGACAGTCCATAGTTGGGGATATGGTCTTCATGACCGGAGGGGCAGGAGTTGTCACCTATGATGATGGAGGTGAATATATATTTTGATCTGTGAAAGAAACAGACGAATTGGGTAAGGAATCTAATCAAAAAGAACGGTAATGGATAAGAATCATTTTTATACGTCGGAGCGCAGTATCCAAATACTTATATCGCTCTTGAAACAGCATGGGATCAAGAAGGTAGTTGCCTCTCCGGGTGCTACGAACATCACATTGGTGGCTAGTTTGCAGCAGGATGATTGGTTTGAGATGTACTCGTCGGTGGATGAGCGTAGTGCGGCTTATATCGCTTGCGGCATGGCGGCGGAATCGGGTGAGCCCGTGGTGTTGAGTTGTACGGGAGCGACCGCATCTCGTAATTATATTCCGGGCTTGACCGAGGCTTATTATCGTAAATTGCCGGTATTGGCTGTCACGAGTACACAAGATATTTCTCGTATCGGCCATCACATAGCGCAAGTGATAGACCGTCGCATCATACAGAATGATATAGCCCTTTTGAGTGAGCATATATCTGTGACCGATGATATTACAGCAGAATGGAGTAATACCATAAAGATAAACCGGGCGTTGTTGGAACTTCGTCATAGGGGCGGCGGTCCAGTACATATAAACTTGACTACGACTTATAGTCTCGATTATTCGGTAAAGAAGTTACCGCAAGCTCGACTGATCCGCCGCATTATGCCACAAGATATTTTTCCAGAGCTTCCCAAAGGACGTATCGGTGTCTTTATTGGTGCTCACCGGAAATTTACCGATACTGAAGCAGCATCCCTTGATGCTTTTTGTGCCACATACGATGCGGTTGTGTTCACGGATCATACCGGTGGTTATAAAGGTAAATATCGTGTCCCGGTCTCCATTCTTTCTTCGCAAGAGAAAGATTATTGCAGCTTGATGAGAGTGGATTTGCTGATACATATCGGTGACGTATTTGGTGGTTATATTGGAATGCGTCCCAATATGGTATGGCGTGTCAATCCGGATGGTGAACTTCGTGATACTTATCGTAAATTGGTTTGTGTATTTGAGATGGAGGAAGAGACGTTTTTTGAACATTATGCGGATACTACGTCTCCAGCCCGTCATGACTACATGGATGCTTGCAGGGAGGAACTAAGAGCTATTTGGGCGAAAGTATCAGAAAGCACTTTGCCGTTCTCAAACGTATGGATAGCCCATAAGATGGCAAGTTGTATTCCTGGAGATAGTGTACTTTTCCTTGGAATTCTCAATACCCTACGTACATGGAACTATTTTGACATACCCGATTCTGTGTATGGATATGCCAATACCGGTGGTTTTGGCATAGATGGCTATATCTCTTCGTTTATGGGCGCTTCATTGGTGCATCCGGACAAACTCTATTTCTGTGTGGCAGGCGACCTCGCTTTCTTCTACGACATGAATGTGCTGGGGAATCGTCATGTAGGACGAAATGTCCGCATCCTGCTGGTGAACAACGGCAAAGGGACGGAGTTTCGCAACTATATGCATCCTGGTGCGGCGTTCGGGGAGGAGGCAGACAAGTACATCGCCGCCGCCGGCCATTACGGTAACAAGTCCCATGAATTAGTACGCCATTATGCGGAGGATTTAGGCTATGAATATCTCTTCGCCAATACCAAGGAGGAATATTTGAAGCACCTCGACCGTTTTCTCACGCCCGGCCTGACCGATCACCCCATGCTGTTCGAGGTCTTCACCGACAGTAAGGACGAGAGCGATGCCATACGAGTCATGAATAATTTGAATGTGTCGGCCAAAGGCGTATTGAAAGAAGCGGTGAAGAGTGTGGTAGGAGAAAAGGGAAAAGAGGTGATCAAGAAAATATTGGGGAAATGAAAGAAAGAGTGGCATGGTTTGATCTTTTGCGCGGTATGGTCATTCTAATGGTTGTCGCTATCCATACGTTCACCTCTACTGTTCTCTGAGAAGATACATAGGATGTTTACTGCCGAAAGTCTTTTGTTTAGGGCGTTTGTCTGGTTGGGACGGATATCGTTTGGGGTGTATCTCTTCCATTGCTTTTTTATCACGACTTTGAGCCACTTGTCATTTCATTTGGGTTGGCTTTCACAGATGTTTGTGGTATTGGCTTTATATATGTTGTACAAAGGGTTATGCCTTCAGTGGCCCGTAGAGTAGGATTTTAAAAAGATCGTATCGATAGAATGAGAATAGGAATCGTCACGTTCTGGCAAAGCGATGATAATTACGGTCAGCAATTACAGTGCTGGGCTTTGCAATGTTATTTAAAAAGGCTTGGGCATGAGCCGTTCTTAATACGTTACCTCTATAAAGAATCCGTTTGGAGGAAGTGGTTGAAGATTATGGTGAAGACGGCTTTCATATATCCACTTCTTGGTTGGTGGAGACATCGGGATATCAGACGTATGGAAGCTGTTAATAGGGTTAAGAATGAAGTACGCAGTTTTGAGGAGTTCAGGAATAAGCATATCGATCAGTCCCGCCGGATTTACGGTACATTAACAGAGTTACGCCAGGATCCTCCCGCAGCGGATGTATATATAGCGGGGAGCGACCAGATTTGGAATCCCATGCTTTTGAGGCGGAAAGACGGCCGTGCCTTTTGGCTGGACTTTGGGGAGGACCGGGTAAGGCGTGTCGCCTATGCGGCTAGTTATGGGGTGGATAAATGTCCTCCGGGACTTCAAAAGGAACTCTCCAGAAGGTTGTATCGATTCGATGCCTTGTCTGTACGAGAGGAAAGTGGGGTTTCCATCTGCCGGGCTTCCGGGAAAGAGGCGACACATGTCCTTGATCCGACATTGTTGCTCTCGATGGACGATTATCTTTCTCTCTTGGAAGATATACCGGTAAGACCCTCTCCTTACATTTATATATATAGCATCAATATCTCTAGTAAGGAGGATATACGATGGTCGGAACTTCGAGGGTTTTCCAAGATAGGAGGGTTATCGTTGTTAGTAACACCCGCTAGTGGGTATTTACCCGGTCGGGAACTGTTTGAGGGGGTGGAATATAGTTATGCGGCCATTCCGGAATGGCTTTCTCTCATCCGGCATGCCGGTCTTGTGGTGACCACCTCTTTTCATGGTGTGGTTTTCTGTATATTGTTTCACAAGCGTTTTGTGTATTTCCCCTTGTCAGGCACGTACGCCAAGGGAAATAGTCGTGTATTGAACCTGCTTTCCAACCTAAGCTTATCGGATTGCATTTGGAAAGCCCCCGGGGATTTTAAACGGATTTATCATCTATCGATAGATTGGGATAGGGTGGAGGAGTTGTTGGCTCCTCTACGTGATAAATCCGTTTCTTTTTTGAAACAAGTGTTGAGCTAATGATATAATTAATATACTGATTGAGTATTTACCATTAGAAATGTGTTATGATAGAAACATTTATCATATATAACTCCATATTATTGTTATCTGTTTTATTCGCTTATTATGCGGAACACTCCAAAACAGAATTAGCCAGATTGATAAGTAGGATATGTCTTTTTATGGTACTTTTTGTACCTTCCGCTATCCGATATAATATAGGTACGGATTATAGAAATTATGTAGATTATTTTTATTCCGTATACGGGAACGATGTGAATGAGATAGGCTTTTATGTGTTGACTGTATTCTTGAGAAATCTCCATATGCCGGCGCACAGTTTATTCGTATGCTCTGCTATTCTGACCTATTTCCCATTGATGTTTTTGGAAAGGAAGAACTATACATGGAAAATAATGATGTATGTATTGATATTTTATCTTACATCTTATAATACAGTAAGAAATTCGATCTCTTTTTCGTTTATGATTTTATCGCTCGATTTGTTTTTCCGTGGAAGGAAATGGGGAATTTTCGCTTTATATCCTGTCTCTATATTGTTTCATGTTTCCTCATTTGCCATTCTTCCATTTTTCTTTATAAATAAATTGCGATGTAACAAGGTTGTGTTTTTAATTGTTTCGCTATTGATGATAGGACTGTCCTATTTTGATGTTTTGTTTTTATTGTTAAATAACGACTTGTTTTTTAATTTGAAATATGCACGTTATTTGTTTGGGGATTTTTCAGTCGAACCTGCTTTTAATACTGGATATGGTGCGTTGTTAAAAATATTATATTCAATAGTTATTTTCTCATTCTTTCTTTTTGTTAAAAATAAGGATTATACTATAAATTATCTGTTATTATCTTATTTGATATCACTTGCTTTAGCAATAAGGATAGTGATTTTTTCAAGATTGGTGGATGTTTTTGCGATATCTTTAGTTTTTGCTGTTACTCGGTGTCTGGAAACTTGGCATGGAAATAGGACTGTCATTTTAAAGTACATTACAATATTATTTTATGTAGCTTTATTTGAGTTGTTTATTAAATCAAATGACGGAAATACAATTACAGGGGATCATGGAATCTTCCCTTATCAAACTATATTGAATAAATAATTATGAGAGTTGTTTTTATTGCGAATGATGCGAGTCTTTATGGGGCTAACCTTTCTCTTGTCAATCTGATTAAATCAGATGATTTTGAGGATTGTTTGGTTTTAGTTCCGTCAAAAGGACCTTTCTTATTAGTATTGAAAGAGATGGGTATAGCATACAAAGTTGTACCATTTAGATTTAATAGTGCTGTTTATGATAAAGATTGGCTCAGTTATGTTCTGTATCCTGTTAGGTTTTGTTATTATTGGGTGCTTAACAAGTATTCTTATTATAGAATATTGAAAATTGTCGATGATAGAAAGATAGATGTTATTCATACGAATGATAATCGGGTTAGCATAGGATTTGAAGTGGCGAAATGTAGATCTATTAAACATATTTGGCATCTAAGAGAGTTTATTGATTTGGATTTTAATATGAGAATCTTTAAACCCTTTAGAAAGTTATGTGCGGATTTTAATAACTCAGATTCTGTTATTTGTGTATCGGAAGCAGTGAAAAATCATTTTTGTATTCGAAATAAAAACTCCGTGGTTCTTTATGATGCCGTCGATTCTATTCGTAATCTCCCTGACAGAAGGGAAAAGAAGGAAAATTATTTCCTGTTTTGCGGGAGTCTTCTCGAAAAGAAAGGTGTTTTTGATGCTATATCTTCTTTTTCAAAAGTATCGAAAAATTGCGATATTCGGCTGTATATAGCGGGAACTGGCTCTTCCCTTATTGCCCGGAAAATAAGGTCGCTTATCAAAAGGGAAGGAATAGAGGATAAGGTTGTCTTGTTAGGATACCGTACGGATGCCAAGGAATTAATGAGAAAAGCAATTGCTTTATTGATGTGTTCCCAATATGAGGCATATGGGCGAGTAACAGTGGAGGCCATGTTGAATGATTGTGTCGTTATCGGTCGAAATTCCGGTGGTACTCCAGAGTTAATTGAACATGGAAAAAATGGATTTCTGTTTAATTCTCGCAAAGAGCTAACCTTATTGATGGAGAAGGTCTTGAGTATGGATACGATCGGTATCAGAGATAGGGCGAAGGAGAAAGCAATCAATTCTTTTACGGAGGAGGTCTATGCTGAGCGATTGAAACAGGTTTACGACTCTTTGAAATGAAAAAGACTTACTCGTTTGATATTTTTGATACCTGCCTGGTCCGGAAGTGCGGATCTCCGGATAATATATTTCATATATGGGCTGATCGTGCGTTGGGAAAGGTGGATCTGTCCTATCTGAAAGATTTGATTAATTCTCGTCTGAATGCGGAGAAAATTGCGAGGAAAGAATCTGGTAAGGAGGATGTTACCTTGGATGATATTTATCGTAATCTTCGCTTGGACTCGTTCCCGGGTCTGACGATATCGGCGCTTAGGCAGCTGGAACTGGATATGGAGAGAGAGAATTTATCTCCGGTTCGACATGTGTTGGATTTGATTCGAGACTATCGGAAAAAGGGCGGGCGGATATTGTTTATATCGGATATGTATTTACCTTCCGATTTTTTGAGGTCTTTGTTGCGACAGTTTGGATTTTGGGAAGAAGGAGATAGCATATATGTCTCTGGAGAGATCGGCTTGACAAAATATTCGGGAAATTTATTTCGATATGTTCAAAGAAAGGAACATATAACGAGATGTTCGTGGGTACATATAGGGGATAATTTATATAGTGATTACTATGTGCCTAAATCCATGTTTATACGATCAAGGAGGATATATCATCCTTATACTTCTTACGAGAATCTTTGGTTGAATGGTGTGCAATCATCCGGTAAAAAATATTTACCGTCTTATTTGGCTGGATTAGCTCGGGCTTATCGATTGTCACTTCCTCATTTGGATCGTCTGGATTTTTTTGTGAACGTGTTGCTGGTCCCTTATTTTTTGTTTGTGTATAAGGTCTTACGTGACGCTAGAAATAAGGGTGTAGATCAATTGTTCTTTCTTGCTAGGGATAGCTTCGTTTGGTATCGGATGGCATTGAGATTGCAAGCCTTGTTCCCAGAGATGAATTTTCAATATCTGTATATATCGAGAAAAGTGGTGTTTATCTCTTGTTTATATGATTTATCTGACTATGAGTTCGAATTGGTTTTTTCTGACATGGTAGGGTATACTCCTCGTCAGTTACTTTCCTCGTTGACCTTAGATGAGAGTGAGTTTATACATGAATTTAGTGCCGATGAGTTGGATGAGCCTTTAGGCACGGAAATGAGATCGCTGTTTTACGATAGAATAAGAACGTCTTCTTTGGCTATGGTCTTGTTGAACAAGTCGAAAGAAGCTAGGCGCTTGTTGCTGTCTTATTTACAACAAGAGGGATTCTTGAATAGCAAAAATCCGGGTATGGTGGATATTGGCTGGAAGGGTAATACCAACCGTGTGCTTAATTATATCTTGCGTCGTGAGGAAAACACGTTTTCTTATTTGTCATTTTTCTTGGGAGTGAAAGAAACCCGTCATATGATCTCAAGTATAGGAGATTATGAGGCCGGGTATTATTTTGAGGATTACATCCGGGAACCGGAATACACATACAATTTATTTGCGTTGGTATATGTGTTGGAGAATTATTTCTCAGCCTCTGATGATTCTACGCTATTAAGGTATCGTGAGGAGGATGGGATAATATATCCGGAATTTTCACCCAATACTATATCGGACTCCTTTAAGGAAAAAAATCAATATATATTATGCTTGACGGAAGGGTTCTTGGATTTTGTGATGGGGTCTGATTTATCGCGATACGATTTGTCTTCTCTTTTCGAGGATATAGGAGTGCCTACTTTACTTCGTTTTGCTTCTTGTCCATCTAAGCCAGAGTTGAGGATCTTAAAAGACCTCACTTTCAATGATATTTATGTTGGAGACAGAAAAGTAGTTATTAAGTTGTACCCATGGACTATTTGTGATTATGTTCTCAAAAAAATAGAGAATAGGAGAAATGATACATATATATTCACATGGTTCGATGCCTCGATTATTTATACTTATGGTTTTTTATCTAAACCTATATTGAAGTTAAAAAGAAATATATTGTCAGATTCATTAATTCGTTTATTAATTAAAAAGTTGATAACACTATGGAAATAAAAGAGTTCATTCAAAATTTTGCGGATCAGTTCGATGACACTGACGCAAGCGTGTTTACTCCGGAAACGAAGTTCAAGGAGTTGGAGGAATGGTCCTCGTTGACGGCCTTGTCCGTGATCGCCATGATAGATGAGGAGTATGACGTGAAGATCAAGGGTGACGATGTGCGTAATTCGCAAACGATCAATGATCTTTACGAAATCGTTAAATCCCGTCTCTGATGGCTTTTCTGGAATTCAAGAATGTACGGATCTCCGGCATCTCAGCCGGAGTTCCGAAACATGTGGAGTACAATCAGGATTATCCCTATTTTGAGGAGGGTGAGGCGGAGAAATATATCGCCTCCACCTCCGTTAGGGAGAGGCGTATCGCTGATCCCGGGGTCTGTTCCTCTGATCTTTGCCTCTCAGCGGCTGAACGCCTTATTAAGGATTTAGGTTGGGATAAATCAGAGATCGAGTGTTTGTTGTTTGTGTCTCAAACAGCGGATTATATCTTGCCGGCTACGGCTTGCATCTTGCAGGAACGTTTGGGATTACCTGAGAGTTGTTACGCCATGGATATATCCTTGGGCTGCTCGGGTTGGGTTTATGGTTTGAGCGTGATCACTTCCCTGCTGTCCTCCGGGCAGATAAAGAAGGGCTTGCTTCTTTCCGGGGAGATCTGCCATTTGCAATCCTCACCGTTGGATAAGAGCGCCTATCCCTTGTTTGGTGATGCCGGAACCGCCACGGCTTTAGAGTATCAAGAAGGATATGAGCCTGTCCGCTTTCATTTTTCTACGGATGGAAGCGGGTATGAGGCTATCATTATCCGTGACGGTGGCTATAGGCATCCATTTAATAACCAATCATTGGATGTTTATACGACTTCGGAAGGTTTACGAAGGACACGTTTGAACACGGAGATGGATGGCATGAGCGTTTTCTCGTTCGGTATAACGAAGGCTCCTCAGAGTTTCAACCTGTTGATGGATCGCTTCTCGTTGGATCGGGAGTCTTTGGATTATTTCGTGATGCACCAAGCTAATTATTTCATGAATAATAAGATCCGGAAGAAATTGAAGTTTCCGGAGGAGAAGGTGCCGTATTCTATGCCTCTTTTTGGCAATACGAGCAGTGCCTCCATACCGTTGACTTTGGTGACGGCCTGTGCATTGAGAGCACGGAGGAGTAAGATCGCGGTTTGTGGTTTCGGGGTTGGCCTGTCTTGGGGAACCGGTTATTTCGAGTTGGATGAGAATGTAGTGATAAGTGATTTGGTAGAAATATAAATAATTATGAGTTATAATCCATATTCATTGGAGGGAAAGACGATCTTGGTGACAGGAGCGTCTTCAGGTATCGGAAAGGCTACGGCCATCGAGTGTTCTAAATTAGGGGCTCGGGTCGTGATTACGGGACGGGATGAGACAAGATTGTGTGATACGTACTCTTTATTACAAGGAGAAAATCATATTCAATCGATCGCTGATTTAGGGAAGGATGGTGATGTGTCACGATTGATAAATGAACTACCTGTTTTAGATGGCATAGCGCATATTGCGGGTATTGTAAAGACGATACCGGTGACATTCTTAAAGAAGGAGGATATGCAACAGCTTTTTGATGTGAACTTTTTTGCTCCGACTTTATTGACTACTTGCCTGCTAAGACAAAAAAAGGTTAGAAAACTCTCATCGATTGTTTTTATCTCTTCGATAGAAGGACCTATAACGGTACATCCGGGGAACTCTGTGTATTCTGCGTCTAAAAGTGCCGTAATAGGTATGATGAAAGGACTGTCCGTAGAATTGGCATCTAAAAAAATAAGGGTTAATGCGGTATTGCCAGGAATGACAGATACCCCTATTATTTATGGATCAGAATTTACGGAGGAACAATTGCTTAGTACAAAGAATCAGTATCCATTGAAACGTGCGGCCTCTCCTGAAGAGATAGCGTGGGCCATCATTTATTTCTTGTCGGATGCAAGCGGTTTCACCACGGGCGCCAGCCTTGTTGTCGATGGAGGATTTACGGTTTTATAGGCTATGGCGATACTGAAATATATAGATGTGGGGATTCATTCGGTCTCAGCTTGTGTCCCCAAAAAGGTTGTACGGAATTCCGAACTGGATAATTTGATTCCCAAGGAGGATTTGGATAAGACCATCCATTCCATCGGTATTCGTGAGAGGAGGATAGCGGAGCGGGATGTCTGTTCCTCCGATCTTTGCTGTAAAGCTGCGGAGCGGTTGCTCTTGGAGCATGGCATCGATCGGGACTCTATCGGGGCTCTGATCTTTATCTCCCAGACCCCGGATTACCGCCAACCGTCCACTGCGCCTTCCTTGCAGGATCGTTTGGGCTTGCCAAAAACGGTGATGGCGTTTGATATCAACATGGCTTGTTCCGGATATGTGTATGGATTATCCATCGCTTATTCCTTGGCCTCGCAGGATGGGATAGGACGTGTCCTTTTGCTGGTGGGAGAGACCATGTCCAAGACCGTATCGGATCATGACAAGGTGACGACACCGTTGTTCGGCGATGCCGGTACCGCCACGTTGATAGAGAAAGGAGATGGGTATGGCCCCTCCTGTTTCGTGCTTCATTCTGATGGGGGTGGCTCGGATATGCTCCGCGTGCCGTACGGGGGATACCGGAATCCTAGTAGCACGGAGGGATTTGAGCGAAAAGTGGATGAGGAGGGGAATATCCTGAGCGGTGAGCAGTTGCACATGCGTGGAATGGATGTCTTCAATTTTGGTTTGCGGGTTGTTCCCTCGGGTATAAAGGAGATATTGAAAGTATTAAGTATGGGGATCGAAGATGTGGATATAATCCATTTCCACCAGGCCAACCGTTTCATGACGGATTTCTTCGCCAAGAAATTGAGGTTCCCGTTGGATAGGGTGCCGTATAGCTTGGGGTATTTTGGCAATACCAGTGCCGCCTCCATTCCCTTGAACATGGTCCATACCATGTATGATGGCAGTTTCCCGAGACGGCGGCATGTGCTTATGGTCGGTTTTGGGGCGGGCTTGGCCTGGGGAACGGCTTATCTTTCCTTGGAAAATCTAAGAATCTCAAAGCTGATAGAATATTAAGATGAGATATTATATATTTCGGAACAACACGCTTGAGCCTTTGTTCGGGAATCTGGATGCTCGTTACTCCGGCTATGGGGATATTTCCTCGCTGGAAGAGGGAGCGGATCGCTATATCTGGTTCTACCAAGTCCCTTTCGGGTTTGATAGGTGCCGTGTGGCGGAGGAGGTGTTATCCTATATCGATAAGTTGAGGTGGGTAATAGAAAAGATACCGGCACATAAGAGCGTGCTGGTCTTCTCCTTGGTTGATCTTTGTCCGTTTCAATGGGTCGGTTCAGAATGGGAGGTACAGGAGAGCATAGAGACCTATAACAAGTATCTACGCTCGCTCGCCTCGGAGAGGAGTAATGTCCGGTATGTGGATCTGCCGGATTTCACTTGCCGTTATTCTTCCAGTCAATTATTTGACTGGCGTTTCTATTTTATTTCCCAAATGGGCATTAACCCTAAGCTGGCTTCCGACTTTTCTTGCTGGTTTGAGGATCGTTTGAGGGAGATAAGCCTCTGCCGGAAGAAGTGTCTGGTATTGGATCTGGACAATACGCTTTGGGGGGGAGTCCTCGGGGAGGACGGTATAGATGGAATAAAGATAGGAGGTGATTATCCGGGCAAGGCGTTCCTGTATTTTCAGGAAGGCTTGTTGGAACTGGCCAAGAGAGGTGTCATATTGACGATCTGTAGCAAGAACAACGAGCGGGACGTGTTGGATTTGTGGGAGAAGAATCCTTTCGTGTTGTTACGGAAGGAGCATTTCTCTGCGTGGCGTATTAATTGGCGGAACAAGGCGGATAACATAAGGGAGCTTTCGGAGGAGCTGAACATAGGTCTGGACAGTCTCGTCTTCGTGGATGATAACCCAACGGAGCGTGAGTTGGTCCGTCAAATGCTTCCGATGGTGGAGGTTCCCGAGTTCCCAAAACAGTCCTATATGCTACCCGATTTCTTGATCTCCTTGTCGGATCGTTATTTCCGTGTCTATTCGGTGACGGAGGAGGATCGGCGGAAGACCGAGCAGTACAAGGCGAATGCGAGCCGTACACAAGAGCGAAAGAAATTTGTGGATTTCGATCAGTATCTACAGAGTCTGGAGATCGAGATGAGGATCGAACCGATAAGCTCGTTCAATGTATCCCGTATCGCCCAGATGACCCATAAGACGAACCAGTTCAATCTGACGACCCGAAGGTATTCGGAGTCGGATCTCATGGGATTTTCCTCCGAGGGCTGGTTGATCTATTGTCTTTCCGTCAAGGATCGTTTCGGGGATAATGGGATAACCGGAGCGGTATTGTTGAGACCTATCGATGGGGGGTATGAGATCGATAGTTTCTTGCTCAGTTGCCGGATTCTGGGGAAAGGGATAGAGGAGGCTTTCTTGTTCGGTATTCTTAATATACTGAGGAATAGAGGTGTTAAGCTCGTAAAAGCGTCTTATATTCCGACAGCTAAGAATATGCAAGTATCAGGCTTCTATGAGCGAACCGATTTTGTCTTGGATAGCCAGGATAAGGACGGAAGCAAGTTCTACCATTTGAACATGGGTGCGGAGATAAAAATCCCATCCTATTATAAAATAACATATTGATATTATGGAAGAAAAGATATTGTTCGTATTAAAGAACGTGCTAGGATTGGAGAGTGCGACAAAAGTGTTATCCCAACAGAACTGTGATAAATGGGATTCCTTGCGCCATTTGAATTTGATCGTGGAGTTGGAATCCGAGTTTGGTGTCGAGTTCGATCCGGAGGAGATCTCCGGGATGAAGTGTTTCGAGGATATAGAAAGGGTATTAACGCAAAAACTGTGATATGGATTCGGTCGTGAAAAAAACCGGAGAGTTATCCGATGCGGAGATAGAGTCCATAAATACACTCTTTTTCGAGGTATTTGGCTTGCAAAGAGATATCCTTACGGTTCGTGAGGAGTGTTTTAATGCTCCATTGGGATATTCCGTACATAGTTTGATGTATGACAAGGGTCTCTTAGTCGCTTATTATGTATATATGCCTTTTTATTATAAGAAGAAGGGTGAGAAATTCATCGCGGCTCTAGGTTTTGATTCAATGGTAAAGAAGGAATACCGGGATTTCTTTACTTTTTATGAGACGGAAAGGGCTTGTTGGCCTTGTCTCCGAGGCATAGGGTGCAAATTGTTGTTTGGTTTCCCGAATGACGAGTCTTATCCGGTGATGATAAAAGGGTTTAAGGTAAAGGATATAGGTCGTTTGACCACTTATATCCTTCCGATCAAGATTGGTCCGATCATTCCGAGGATGAGATGGCTTGATCCTTTCTTTAGACTTTTTTCTTGGTCTTTGATCAAGATGTCCCATTTATCCAAAGGGAAAAAGATTCGTTCCTTTGTTTTTGAGAAGGATCGTGAGTCTTTCGATAAAGTCCGTTATAGATGGAATAAGGGGCAATATGAAATACGGGATATAAAAGGCTGTAAGTATGTTTATCGAATAGAGGATCATAAAGATCGCCATCAAAATTTTAATCCAGTTAAGACCGCTTTTCTTTTAGATGTATATCCTATGAACCGCTCAAATTTTGAGTTTGCGGTACGATCCATATACCAAGAGCGATCAAAGGATATTGATTTGATCATGTATGTGGGGGATTTAGATTTTGTTCCGGTTTCATTGATTAAGATACCTCATAGATTTGAACCTAAACATTTTCATTTTACTTGTAATTTGATTGACAAATCATATTTTGATGATACTCTATATGATATAAAGAATTGGGACGTGAATTTGTCAAGTTATGATTTAGTTTGATAAAGGATGAATATCTTGACTTTCGACATCGAAGACTGGTATAATTGTGATTTTATATCAGAGGATTTTGACTGGGATAGACACGAGGTTCGCATATATCAAGGGGTGGATCGCATTTTGGAGGAGTTGGATAAACGAAACTTGAAAGGGACGTTTTTCTGTTTAGGTTGGATAGCCGAAAGGCATCCTGGTGTGATTCGTTCTATCCAAAAGCAAGGGCATCATATTGGTTGTCATTCGTATCAGCATGAGTTATCTTTTCGCTTCAATGAAAAAGACTTCAAAAAGGATACTGCTAGGGCTAAATCGTTGATAGAAGATCTAATAGGGGAAGAAGTGAACGCCTTTCGTGCTCCGGGGTTCTCGATTACTAAAAATAATACGTGGGCACTTCGTTGTTTGGGAGAGTTGGGGTTCGAGTATGATTGTTCTATGTTCCCTGCCCCCCATGATTATGGTGGAATGCCTAGTTATGGAATGGGTGTTCCGAAACGGATAGACTTGGGTTTCGGTGGGTTTATCAAGGAGTTCCCTATTAATATACAAGCAATATGTGGAAAATATATCGTTTTCTCGGGAGGAGGATTTTTCCGTTTATTTCCTTATTGGCTGATTGATTATTGGGCTAAGGATTGTACCTATATGATGACTTATTTCCATCCTCGTGATTTTGACACGGGGCAACCGATTATCCGATCCTTGCCTGTTATGAGACGATTTAAAAGTTATGTGGGTATTAAGGGTGCTTTTGGTAAATTCCAACGCTTGTTGAGCCATTATGACTTTATGAGTGTAAAACAGGCTGACTCTATCATAGAATGGGATAAGACTCCGTTGGTCAAGTTGGAAGACTTGAAATGACATGCCGTAAATAAATTCACGATGAATATATTAATAACAGGGATCCACGGTTTTGTGGGTTCCAATCTGGTTGTTGCCTTGAAGGAGCGTCATGGCCTCTATGGTTTGGATATTGTTACCCCGGAAAAGGACGGTGTGATAAAGACTTTTTCTTGGGATGACTTAGATAAGGAGATGCCGGAATTTGACGCGGTGATCCATTTGGCGGGGAAAGCGCATGATACTAAAAATAGGAATGCCGCAGATACTTATTTTAAGATTAATACGGGATTGACCCAACGAATTTTTGATTGGTTTTTGGCTCGGCCTTCTATCAAGAAATTTATCTTTTTTTCTACGGTAAAAAGTGCGGCTGATTCTGTACAAGGAGATATACTAACCGAAGAATGTGTACCTGTTCCCATAGGACCGTACGGTGAAAGTAAAATCAAGGCTGAGAACTATATCATCGAGAGGTTTGCGCCTGAAGCGTTAGGCAATTTGTATCATGCGTTTGGAGATAGTTCTATCTATCCCGGCAAACAGGTATATATCATGCGTCCTTGTATGATTCATGGCCCGGGAAATAAGGGGAATTTGAATCTGTTATATAATGTAGTGAGTAAAGGGATTCCTTGGCCGCTTGGGGCATTTGAGAATCGTCGTTCATTCACTAGCGTACAGAACCTCTGTACAGTGATAGAAGGTTTCTTGACTCAAAAGGTAGAGAGCGGCATCTATCATATGGCTGATGACGATCCGTTGTCTACTAATGAATTAATCGAGGTGATTTGTGAGGCGTTGGGTAAGAAGACGAGAATTTTGTATATCCCTAAAGGGGTAATGAACGTGATGGCAGAGATGGGTGGATGGCTACATCTTCCACTCAATCCGTTTCGTATGCGGAAACTGACAGAGAATTATGTGGTAAGTAATGCTAAAATAAAAAAGGCTTTGGGGTTACAAAAGATGCCGGTATCCGCAAAAGAGGGATTGGCTTGTACTATTCTTAGCTTTAAGAAGTGATAAGATATGAACGGCTTGCTTTATGTACTGATTTTCGCTTTGCTATTTTTTGCGGAGCTTTTTTATTTCCATATAGCGGATAAGTTTAATATCATTGATAAACCCAACGAGCGCAGTTCCCATGCCTCTATTGTCTTGAGAGGTGGTGGCATTATCTTTTTACTGGGTTTATGGACATGGGCTTTCTTTTTTGGATTTTCTACGCCGTGGTTTCTTATGGCCGTTACCTTAATTGGGGGCGTAAGTTTTATAGATGATGTACGTAGCTTGCCTGATTCTGTGCGTTTGGTGGCCCAATTCATTGCCATGGTGATGATGTTTTATCAATTGGATATATTGCGCCTGAATATGTGGTGGGTGTTGTTGTTGGCGCTTATCGTTTGTGTGGGAGCCTCGAATATCATTAATTTCATGGATGGTATAAATGGCATTACGGCTGGTTATTCTCTATCAGTATTGCTTCCATTGATGTTGGTAAACGAGAAGTCCGGTTTTGTTGATCCGTCTTTGATCTACGTTTCGGCACTTAGTGTTTTGGTGTTCTGTCTTTTTAACTTTCGTCCCAAGGGAAAGGCTAAGTGCTTCGCCGGAGATGTAGGTTCTATAAGTATAGCCTATATTTTGCTGTTTATGATAGGCAGTCTGATTATTAAGACAACGGACGTGACTTACTTGGTCTTTTTATTGGTTTATGGTGTGGATGGTTGTTTGACGATAATGCATCGCGTTCTACTGCATGAGAATCTAGGTCAAGCGCATCGTAAACATGCTTATCAGTTGATGGCGAATGAGCTTAAGATTGGTCACGTTAAAGTGTCGTTGGTATATATGTGTTTACAGTTGGCGGTTTCTTTGGCATTTATCTATGTGATACCTGATACCGTAACGGCACATTGGTTGTATTTGTTGGCGGTAGTAGTGGTGGTGGCGTTGTTGTATGTGGTATTTATGAAAAAATACTATTGTTTGCATGAAGAATATTTAGCTTCGATTATAAAAGAGAATTAAGTTATGGTTTTTATGTGGATTTTACTTGCTTACATGAGTGATACCCCCCTGATCCTTATGTGCTAAGGATATGGCCTATATCGTAAATTGTTTAAAGAAAAATATATTGAGATTATTATGAGTCTTTTTTCTCGACTATCTACCTGGTACTTTTCCAAGAAATCCTTACCCTATTGGGGTATTATCTTGCTGGATTGCTGCTTGATCTTATTTTCTGCGTTGTTGGTGTATACCTTGAATAATGGCGTATTATCAACCTTGGATATCTTAGGACATCTATTGGTCACGCTGTTGGTATGCCTGATTCCTTATCTGGTAGGCTTTCGCCTGTTCCATACCTATTCGGGGATTATACGTTATTCCTCTTTCGTGGACTTGCAAAAGGTGGGATTCGCCGTCTTGTTTGGCTTGATTTGCGTAGTCGTGTTTCAGGCGTTGACGGACTTTTCTCCTTATTTGGTGTATATCCGTAAACGGGATCTGATCCTCTCCGCATTGTTGGCTATGAGCTTGATGTGGATGATGCGTGTGTTCGTTAAATTCTTTTATGTGAGTACTTTCCGGGTGGCTAAGGCGGAGCGTGCGTTTATCTATGGCGTGAAGCAAGGTGGGGTGAGTTTGGCGAAGAGTATCCAGAATCAGGATCCGGCCCGGTTTGTGCTGGCGGGGTTTATCTCGGACATAGCGGAGATAGAGTATCGATATTTAATGGGAGTCAAGGTTTACCCGAATGATGAGGAATTGGTTTCAGTGATGAGGAAAAAACGGTCTAATGTCTTGCTGGTGTCTCCATTGAAAGTTGAGGCGATCCGGAATAATCAGGAGATGGTGGACAGGCTGATCAAGGCGAATATAAAGATCTATATGACTCCTGCCGCCCAAGAGTGGGACGGGAGGAGCGACTTGAGCCATACCCAGCTGAGGGAGGTGAATATAGAGGATTTACTGCCCCGTGATAAGATCGAGATAGACTTGGAGGCTGTGAGGAAGCAGCTTACCGGTAAGCGGATTCTGATAACAGGAGCCGCCGGGAGTATCGGTAGCGAGATCGTGCGGCAGGTGGCCCAGTTCGCCCCGGAACGTATGGTCTTGATAGATCAGGCGGAGACTCCCTTGCACGATGTCCGCTTGATGATGGCTCGTGGGTGGCCGGATATAGAATCCTATACGGTTGTGAGCGATATTTGTGTACGTGAACGCATGGAGGAATTGTTCGAGGAGCATCGTCCGGATTACGTGTTTCATGCCGCGGCTTACAAGCATGTACCTATGATGGAGGATAATCCGGAGGAGAGTGTCCGCAACAACGTGGACGGTACCCGGGTGATCGCTGACTTGGCGGTGAAATATGGCACGAGGAAGTTCGTTATGGTATCGACCGACAAGGCGGTGAATCCCACGAACGTGATGGGCTGCTCGAAACGTATTTGCGAGATCTACGTGCAGAGCTTGGATCAGGCTATCAAGGATGGGAAGGTGAGGGGGCGTACGCAATTCGTGACGACTCGTTTCGGCAATGTGCTGGGATCGAACGGTTCCGTGATCCCGTTATTCAAGGAGCAGATCAAGCGGGGCGGTCCTGTTACGGTGACGCACAAGGATATCATTCGTTTCTTCATGCTGATACCGGAGGCTTGTAAGCTAGTCCTAGAGGCCGGTACGATGGGTAATGGGGGCGAGATCTTCGTGTTCGATATGGGTAAACCTGTACGGATCGTGGATCTGGCGGAGCGTATGATCCGTCTGAGCGGGGTGAAGGGAATCGAGATCCGGTTCACGGGATTGCGAGACGGGGAGAAGTTGTATGAGGAGGTACTCAATGAGGATGAGACCTCCAAGCCTACTTTTCATCCGAAGATCAAGATCGCCCAAGTCCGTGCGTATGACTATGCTGACGCCAATCTGCGGATTAATGCCTTGGTACGTGCTTGTGCCGTGGAGGGGGATATGCAGATCGTGAAGCGGATGAAGGAGATCGTTCCTGAGTTCAAGAGCCAGCATTCTAAATATGAGGTGTTGGATGAATAGAGCGAAATAAAAAGTAAATTATGGATTTATCCGTGAGGGCCTATGCTATTAATGTTGATTTAAATATAGCGTCAAAAAAGAAGAGCCTCCCCAGAGGCATTTGCAAGAAAAGAGAAGGAACCATGTGGGTTTTGTGATGAAAAGATAGGATGATAGAGATTTTGTAGAATCGATATAAGGTCAAGGTTTTGTACCGGTCTTCTTTTCCCGTAAAGGGATTTAGAAGGCCGGTTCTGTTTTTATATATGTGTTTGAAAATCCGTATGTAAGTACGGTGTCCGGCCATATGCGGCGCAGGGATAAACATTCCCCCTGCGTTCGCATGATGAAAAAGATCTATGAGCGTTTGAGAGAGAGATTGGGGCATAAGCCCACGGTGAAGAATTTTGACGCGTTCTTGGTAACGTTGGGGCCGGATGAGCGGGAGTCTTGGAAAATGGATGTGTGTAGTTTGGGATATGGAGATTATTATAGGAAGATGCCCGGGGCGTACCGTAAATTTATCCGGAAGTATATGGAGCATGACCGGGAGTGCGAACGGTGTTATATACGTAAGTATACGGTGCGTGGTGATTTGTTGTATTCCCCATTTCGTCCGGAACTCTTGTTGGAGCTAGTGAAGCTTGTGGAGTTTACGGATCGAGAGACCCCTCCTTCCTCCTTGGAGATGGCCTCTTGCCTGTTGATGGGGTTTGATTTTCCGGACTCGGTGCGTAGCTTGGCTTCTCATTTGCGAGAGGCGGGGCATTCTGCGGAATGCAGTCTTGGTGCTTGCCGGAAAGAGGGAGGTGACGGATGAGTTTTAAAAGAGATATGGATTTGAATGTTAGTTAAGAATAGCAGGTTTTTGTTGTCTTTGAAAAGGGGAATTTTTGGGCTTTTTTATTTTTAATTAGTTGAATATTACTTGTTTGATGGATAAAACTACGGACGTTCGTCTCTTCTGGGCCATCTTACCTTTGTGTCGTGCTCCATAAGGGGTATATAACCATAAAAATTAAAAGATATGGCACAAGGTTTTAAGTTGGTGTTGCGTCCGTCGAAGCCGGGTGAGAAGGATTCAGAGAAAAAGTTTTATGCGGTGTCGAAAACGAATGGTACCTCTAGTATGAAAACGCTATGTAAGTTGATCTCGGCACGTAGTACGGTGTCGTCGGCAGATGTGAAGGCGGTATTGGATAACCTTAATTTCGTATTAGATATGGAACTTCAGGAGGGTCGTATCGTAAAGTTCGGCGATTTCGGGAGTTTTCGGATCTCGGTGAGTAGTGATGGTGTAACAGATAAAAAGGATTTCAATTCGAGTATGCTGCGCCCGCCGCGTATCATTTTCACTCCGGGAGGTGAGTTGAAGGATACGAAGAAGACACTGGAGTACTCACGGATCTCCCAAGATGGTGCCACTGCGGAGGCTGGTGGCTCTGATAGTGATAGCCCGAGTGAGATTTAACGTGCAACTGGTAATGGCCGTGCTGCTTTGCGTGGCCGGCCTTGCCTTAGTATTCTGTGGTTTTTGGGTGGCTCCTTCCGGTGAGATAGATAACAGCGTGCTGGTCGCATTTGGGGAGATCTGTACGTTTGCCGGTGCGTTGTTTGGGGTGGACTACTCTTATAAATTGAAAATTAAGGATTGAAAATTGAAAATTTGAGTTAAGATGGAAAAGGATGAGAAGAGATTGACAGAGCATTTTCGTATGGACGAGTTTGTTTATAGTGCGATGGCGGTGGAACTTGGACTTAATAATGCGTTACCTTCGGAGGTAATACCGGCGATACGGAATCTAACGGTACGGTTGTTGGAACCTTTGCGTATATATCATCGACAGCCTATGTATATCATGAGTGGCTATCGAAGCGAAGAGTTAAACCGATTGTTGGGAGGTGCCCCTAGCTCGCAACATATGAAGGGGGAGGCGGTAGACATTTACACGGTGGATCGCAACCGACTATTGGAGGACTTGGTGGCAAGCTGTCTGAATTTTGATCAGGCGATCCTTTATCGTACGAAGGGATTCATACATCTTTCATTAAAAAAACATGGGGTGAACAGAAAACAGATTTTATTTAAATAGGAGGGGGTATGAGTGGATTTAGGAAAAAAGGATACTATATATTGTGTTTTATCGTACGTACATTATATAACTTGTTAAGTCTTGAAAAAAAGCCTAAAAAATAATGCCCGATAAATTTGGAGATTAAAAAAAAGTCCTTACCTTTGCAGCCGCAATCGAGAAACGATAGCGAGAGAGTTCTTTGAGAGATTTACATAATTCAACAAGTAGTACAAGTATTAGGAAAATTAATTTTCCGGATTGATACCGTCAAAGAAGTATGACTTTGGACTACAATAACGGATTCCGGAGCGAGGATAATAAAACAATTTAAACAACGAAGAGTTTGATCCTGGCTCAGGATGAACGCTAGCGACAGGCTTAACACATGCAAGTCGAGGGGCAGCACAGGTAGCAATACCGGGTGGCGACCGGCGCACGGGTGAGTAACGCGTATGCAACTTACCTATCAGAGGGGGATAACCCGGCGAAAGTCGGACTAATACCGCATGAAGCAGGGGCCCCGCATGGGGATATTTGCTAAAGATTCATCGCTGATAGATAGGCATGCGTTCCATTAGGCAGTTGGCGGGGTAACGGCCCACCAAACCGACGATGGATAGGGGTTCTGAGAGGAAGGTCCCCCACATTGGTACTGAGACACGGACCAAACTCCTACGGGAGGCAGCAGTGAGGAATATTGGTCAATGGGCGTAAGCCTGAACCAGCCAAGTCGCGTGAGGGATGAAGGTTCTATGGATCGTAAACCTCTTTTATAAGGGAATAAAGTGCGGGACGTGTCCTATTTTGTATGTACCTTATGAATAAGGATCGGCTAACTCCGTGCCAGCAGCCGCGGTAATACGGAGGATC
>OBZQ01000527.1_pt1 | contig 26328 bp, 17 predicted proteins | sample 1495531 | NCBI WGS metagenome assembly OBZQ01 (sample SAMEA2580237, study PRJEB22360) | human gut metagenome | biome: human gut; feature: human-associated habitat; material: faeces | place: Denmark | collected 2008/2010
TGTGCTTTACGCTGTTCAAAACCGGCAGTCTCGCAAAATCAGTCTTTCAGGCGCATTAAAACGGAAGGAGGTTTCCACATTGGCTTATGTACCCGTACCCAAAGATTTAACCAAAGTCAAAACAAAGGTCATGTTCAATCTGACCCGAAGGCAGTTGGTCTGCTTTACCGCCGGGGCGCTTGTAGGCGTGCCGCTGTTCTTTTTGCTCCGTGAGCCTGCGGGAAACAGCATGGCCGCCATGTGTATGATGCTGGTCATGATGCCCTTCTTCCTGCTGGCAATGTATGAAAAGCATGGACAGCCCCTGGAAAAGATCGTCGGCAACATCCTCAAAGTAGCTGTGATCCGTCCCAAGCAGCGTCCCTACCAGACCAATAACTTTTATGCCGTATTAAAGCGGCAGGAAATGCTCGATAAGGAGGTGTATGACATTGTTCACCGCAATGAAAAGCTGGTTGCGCCGTCTACTGGGAAAACCGGAAGAAAAGACCGTGCAGCCGGTAAAGACAAAGAAAAAGCTGTCCCGCGCCGATAAGAAGCAGATCGAAGTGGCCATTGCCCGCGCCAACCGCACGGACAAAAAAGGAAAATCGGCACAGGACAGTATCCCCTATGAACGGATGTGGTCGGACGGGATCTGCCGCGTATCGGACAGCCACTACACAAAGACCATTCAGTTTCAGGACATCAACTATCAGCTCTCCCAAAATGAAGATAAGACCGCGATCTTTGAGGGCTGGTGTGATTTCCTCAATTATTTCGACAGCTCGATTCACTTCCAGTTGTCTTTTCTGAACCTTGCGGCATCGGAGGAGACCTTTGCCAACTCCATTTCCATCCCGCCCCAGGGGGATGCCTTTGACAGTATCCGTGAGGAATACACCACGATGCTGCAAAATCAGCTGGCCAGAGGCAACAACGGTCTCATCAAGACCAAATACCTGACCTTTGGTATCGACGCGGACAGTATCAAAGCTGCCAAGCCCCGCCTGGAGCGCATTGAGACCGATATACTCAATAACTTCAAGCGTCTTGGCGTAGCCGCCAGAACACTGGACGGTAAGGAAAGGCTTTCCCAGCTTCATGCGGTATTCCACATGGACGAACAGCTCCCATTTCAGTTTGAATGGGACTGGCTGGCTCCTTCCGGTTTGTCTACGAAAGATTTTATTGCACCAAGCTCCTTTGAGTTCCGCACCGGCAAGCAGTTCCGTATGGGCAAGAAATACGGGGCTGTTTCTTTTTTGCAGATTTTAGCCCCAGAGCTGAATGACCGTCTGCTGGCTGATTTTCTGGATATGGAAAGCTCGCTCATTGTGAGTATGCACATTCAGTCGGTGGATCAGGTAAAAGCCATCAAAACGGTAAAGCGCAAGATTACCGACCTGGATCGCAGTAAGATCGAGGAACAGAAAAAAGCAGTCCGCGCAGGATACGACATGGACATCATTCCCTCTGACCTTGCCACCTACGGCAGTGAAGCGAAAAAGCTGTTGCAGGATTTGCAGAGCCGAAACGAGAGAATGTTCCTTGTCTCCTTTTTGGTGCTGAACACAGCGGACAATCCCCGTCAGCTTGGCAACAACATCTTTCAGGCAGGCTCTATTGCCCAGAAGTATAACTGTCAGCTGACCAGACTGGACTTTCAGCAGGAAGAAGGGCTGATGAGCTGTCTGCCTCTGGGACTCAATCAGATCGAGATCCAGCGAGGGCTGACCACCAGTTCTACGGCTATCTTTGTACCGTTCACCACACAGGAACTGTTTCAGAACGGCAAAGAAGCTCTGTACTACGGCATCAATGCTCTGTCCAACAACCTCATCATGGTGGACCGAAAGCTGCTGAAAAACCCCAATGGCTTGATTTTGGGTACGCCGGGTTCCGGTAAGTCCTTCAGTGCAAAACGAGAAATCGCCAACTGCTTTTTGCTTACCAATGATGATGTTATCATCTGTGACCCGGAAGCTGAGTACGCACCTCTTGTTGAGCGTCTGCATGGGCAGGTCATCAAGATCTCGCCTACCTCAACCAACTACATCAATCCGATGGACCTGAACCTGGACTACTCGGATGATGAAAGCCCGCTGTCCCTCAAGTCTGATTTTATCCTCAGCTTGTGTGAGCTGATCGTGGGCGGTAAGGACGGATTGCAGCCGGTGCAGAAAACCATCATCGACCGTTGTGTGCGTCTGGTCTATCAGACCTACCTCAACGACCCGCGCCCGGAGAATATGCCCATACTGGAGGACCTATATAACCTGCTCCGTTCACAGGAGGAAAAGGAAGCCCAGTATATCGCCACGGCCCTTGAAATCTATGTAACCGGCTCCCTCAATGTGTTCAACCACCAGAGCAATGTGGACATCAATAACCGCATTGTCTGCTATGACATTAAGGAACTGGGCAAGCAGCTCAAGAAAATCGGTATGCTGGTGGTCCAGGATCAGGTGTGGAACCGCGTTACCATCAACCGTGCCGCTCACAAGTCCACCCGTTACTACATCGACGAGATGCACCTACTTTTGAAGGAGGAGCAGACCGCCGCTTATACGGTGGAAATCTGGAAGCGATTCAGAAAATGGGGAGGTAAATTACTTTGTGTTTTGATTTTGCATGGAAACACAGAGTATGCCGTCCTGACCGAAGCCGATTCAGACAGTCAGGATTATCAGTGGGAAAGAAACGGAAAGGGTTTTGCAATCCTAATCCGAGTGGAAGTCTCTGTGTAATAGCAGGTACACACGCAACGCATAGAGCTTGACCCCTGGTCTGTGATGATCCGGAATATAATAGCTCCACGAGTTCCCGCTATCATTTCGGCAGGCAGCGCAGAGCTGTCAGATAAAAAGATATGCTATGCCGGGTGTGAAATGACACACCGCTGAAAATGGGAGAAATCCCCGGAGAGACAGATAAAAAACTGTCTGATAATCACAAACAGATCCCAACAGGAATCACCCAGAATGTCAAAGACCTGCTTTCCAGCCGTGAGGTGGAGAACATCTTTGAAAACTCGGACTTCGTGTATATGCTCAACCAGGCAGGCGGAGACCGCCAGATCCTTGCCAAGCAGCTGGGCATCTCCACGCACCAGCTGAGCTATGTGACCCACTCCGGTGAGGGCGAGGGTCTGCTGTTCTATGGCTCCACGATCCTGCCTTTCGTGGATCACTTCCCGAAGAATACCGAGCTTTACCGCATTATGACCACCAAACCCCAGGAACTGAAAAAGAAGGAGGATGAATGATGATGAACCCCAACATTTTGAATCAAAACCCGCTGATGTTTTTTGACAGGGCGGTAAATGCCCAGCGCAGCCAGCTGCTTACGGTCATGGCTGATGCGGTAAGTGAGTGCCGCACGGCGGCAGATCAGGCAGCCGAACTGAATGAGACCGGTCAGGTGGGGCTTCTCCGTCTGGCAGAGGTCTGGAGCGCCATCCGTGCCAAGGAAGGCATGGGCGGTCTGGTTCTGGAAGGAACAGAAGCGAAGATCCTGTCCGATGTGGTGGCACAGTTTTATGCCTACCTGTCCGGCTGTATGTTCAACGATCCTGTGGGGATGGCCATTTATGCAGAGCTGCACTACATGATGTCCTCCCTCATGCTGGGAGAATGGTTTGAATAAAGAACCGCGCCTGCGCTTTACCGATGAGGAACGGGCTGACCCTGCGCTGGAAAAGCCGATCCGCAAAGCGGAGAAAGCTGCGGCCAGAGCAGATAAGGCGCAGGCCAATATTCCAAAGAAAAAGGTCAGGCAGACGGTTATTGACCCGGATACCGGAAAAAAGACCTCGAAGCTGACCTTTGAGGACAAGAAAAAGCCACCCTCCAAAGTTTCTCAAGGGATCAAGGAAGCTCCTGTCCATCTGGTCGCGGGCAAGCTCCACAAAGAAATCCGGGAAACAGAACAGGACAATGTGGGCGTGGAAAGCGCCCACAAGTCCGAGGAGGCGGTGGAGACCGGCGCTTATCTGGTGCGGGAGGGCTACCGCAGCCACAAGCTGAAGCCGTACCGCAAAGCAGCCCAGGCAGAGCGCCAACTGGAAAAGGCAAATGTAAATGTCCTGTACCAGAAATCCTTGCAGGAAAATCCCCAGTTTTCCAGCAATCCTCTTTCCCGCTGGCAGCAAAAGCAGGCCATCAAAAAGCAGTATGCCGCCGCCAAGCGCACCGGTCAGACTGCCGGAAATACCGCCCAGGCTGCGTCCAAAACTGGAAAAGCCGCAAGGACGGTAAAAGAAAAGGCACAGCAGGCAGGGGCATTCGTCATGCGCCACAAGAAGGGCTTCCTGATCGCAGGGGTTTTGTTCCTCATCGCCTGTATGCTGATGAATACCATGTCCTCTTGTTCCATGATGGCGCAGAGCATCGGTTCCGTTCTCTCCGGCACCACCTATCCGTCGGATGACCCGGAAATGCTGGCGGTGGAGGCAGATTATGCAGCCAGAGAAGCCCAGTTGCAGGAGGAAATCGACAACATCGAAAGTAGCCACCCAGGGTATGACGAGTATCGCTATGACCTTGGTATGATCGGCCATGACCCCCATGAGCTGGCGGCCTTTCTCTCTGCTGTCTTGCAGGGCTACACCAGGCAAAGCGCCCAGGCAGAGCTGGCGCGTGTGTTTGCAGCACAGTATCAGCTGACGCTTACCGAGGAAGTGGAGATCCGCTATCGCACGGAGACCTCCACCGACCCGGAGACCGGCGAGACCACCTCAGAAGAAGTCCCCTATGAGTATTACATTCTGAATGTGAAACTCACCAGCAAGCCCATTTCCGCTGTGGCGTCGGAGCTATTGACCCCGGAGCAGATGGAAATGTATCAGGTCTATCGACAGACCATGGGCAATAAGCCGCTGTTGTTTGGCGGCGGTTCCCCTGATACCAGCGGCTCGGAAGATCTGTCCGGTGTGCAGTTCATCAATGGCACTCGTCCCGGAAACCCTCAGCTGGTGGAACTGGCGAAAAGTCAGGTGGGAAATGTGGGCGGTTATCCCTACTGGAGCTGGTACGGTTTTGACAGCCGCGTGGAATGGTGCGCCTGCTTTGTATCCTGGTGCTATAACCAGGCAGGAAAAAGTGAACCGCGATTTGCAGGCTGTGAGTGGCAGGGCGTTCCGTGGTTCCAGTCTCATGGACAGTGGGGCGCACGGGGGTATGAGAACATTGCTCCCGGCGATGCCATTTTCTTCGATTGGGACTTGGACGGCAGCGCCGACCATGTGGGCATCGTTGTCGGCACCGATGGCAGCCGTGTTTATACCGTGGAGGGAAATTCCGGCGATGCCTGTAAGATCAAGAGTTATGACCTGAATTATCAGAGTATCAAGGGCTACGGTCTGATGAACTGGTAACAGAGATTTTTAGAAGGAGTGATAGACGATGGCAAAGAACAAAATTGAACGCATTGACCAGGAGATTACAAAGGTCCGCGAGAAAATCGCAGAGTATCAGGAAAGGCTCAAGGTGCTGGAGGCACAGAAAACCGAGGCAGAAAATCTGGAGATCGTTCAGATGGTGCGCGCACTGCGTATGACCCCGGCCCAGTTGAGCGCTATGCTGTCCGGCGGCACAGTTCCCGGCAGTTTGGCTGATGACAACAACGAACAGGAGGAAACCAGCTATGAGGAATAAACGATTGATCCGAACACTTTCCACCCTTTGCCTGACGCTGGTTTTGGCATCGGGCTTTACCGTTCCCGCTTTTGCCCAGGGCGCAGCGCCGCCCCCGGCAGAGGATACCACCAATGACAGCAATGTGGTGGTGGAAGAAACGGAAAAAGCACCTCCGCTGACCCCGGATGGTAACGCCGCTCTGGTGGATGATTTTGGTGGCAACAAGCAGCTCATTACCGTTACCACCAAGGCAGGCAACTATTTTTATATCCTGATCGACAGGGCCAACGAGGATAAAAAGACTGCTGTTCACTTTCTGAACCAGGTGGATGAAGCGGACTTAATGGCGCTGATGGAGGATGGAAAACCCAAAGAGGAGCCGCCTGCGGTGTGCAGATGCACGAAGAAATGTGAAGCAGGGGCAGTCAATACGGGCTGTCCGGTCTGTGTAACTGATAAGAGTAAATGTACGGGAAAAACACCGGAACCTCAGGCAGAAGCACCGGAGCCGGAAAAAGAAAAGACTGCCGGACTGAACCCGGCTGCACTGATTCTCCTGCTTGCTCTATTGGGCGGCGGTGGCGTATTTGCCTACTTGAAGCTCGTTAAGAATAAGCCTAAGACCAAGGGCAATGACAGTCTGGACGATTATGATTATGGCGAGGAAGATTCCGAGGAATGGGAAACCGAGGATGAGGAGTCGGACGAGCCTGACGCTGACGGGGGCAGCGCAGAAGAAGATGACGAGGACAGCGTGAAATGACCCGTTTCACAGACAGTCCCTATGAACGCATGATGACACGCAGGCCGGAGGGCGGGAAGGAAACTTCCCGTCCTCCCTCTTTGCCCCAAAGCCACCCCTGTTATGGCTGCGGGAATTATGGAAGTCCCTGCGTAGGCGTTTGCTACCGTGAGATGGAACGCTGGCTCAAAGAAAGGAAACGAAAAAAATGAGTGTTCTGATTATATTTATCAAGCTGATTGCTGTTTTTGACCTGCTGGTAATTGCTGTGTATTTTGGCGGCGACATTCTTTCTACCATGTTAAACAAACTCCGGAAAAAACCGAAACAGGAAGATCCCTTTGATTTCTCCCTGGATGCCGCAACGGTTCCCTTGTCCATAGATTCCATCCGTCAGCTTTATTCAGGAGACGCGGCGGATTTTGTGGAAGAAAAGATCCTGCCAAATGCGGAGAAAACGATGGCTGTTTTGACGGATCAGGAACAGACAGCAGCCCGTCTGCTCCTATCTGCCCTGATCGGTTTTCTTGCAGCAGAAGCTCCTATGGATGAACAGAGCTTTCCTATGGTAATGGAACTTCTGAACTGCATGGAAGGGGAAAAAGAAGATGGTTGTCAGGACGCAGTAGATATTTTGCTTGAAGATACCGTCCGCAATACCCACCGCCATGAAGAATATTACAGCAATTATCAACGCTACCAGCTGATGCAAGTGGATAAAACCCGTGTCATTTTGGCTTGCCGCATCATCATCAATGACCTGCTGGGAAAACTGTACCGCTATGACTACCGGTTCGGTTATAACCTGCTGCTGGATGAGGAAAACAGCATAGAGAAAAAACTGCACACGCCTGTGCTGGAAGAATGGGAGGATGAAGAAGATGAGATATAAATTGGTGATTGCTGAAAAACCGTCGGTTGCCCAGAGTTTGGCTGCGGTGATCGGTGCAACTGCCCGTAAGGACGGGTATCTGGAGGGCAATGGCTGGCGTGTCAGCTGGTGCGTGGGGCATCTGGCCGGGCTTGCAGATGCAGACAGCTATGACCCCAAGTACGCCAAGTGGCGATATGATGACCTGCCTATCCTGCCGGAGTATTGGCAGATGGTGGTGGGAAAGGATAAGAAAAAGCAGTTTGATATTCTCAAAAAGCTGATGAACGCCCCGGATGTAACGGAAGTGGTAAATGCCTGCGATGCCGGACGCGAGGGCGAGCTGATCTTCCGCAGTGTCTATGAGCTGGCAGGTTGTCAAAAGCCGATGAAAAGGCTCTGGATTTCTTCAATGGAGGACTCCGCCATAAGGGAAGGCTTTGCAAACCTGCGCCCTGGTGCGGACTATGACGGACTTCGAGATGCTGCCCTCTGCCGTGCCAAGGCCGACTGGCTGGTGGGGATCAATGCCACAAGGCTTTTTTCCGTGCTGTATCACCGCACACTCAACATCGGGCGCGTTATGTCCCCAACGCTGGCGCTCATTGTCCAGCGAGAAGCTGAGATCGACACCTTTAAGCCGGTTCCCTTTTATACCGTGGCGCTGGAGCTGCCCGGTCTTACCGTATCCGGGGAGCGCATGGCGGATAAGCCCGCTGCCGAGCAGCTGAAAGAAGCCTGCCGGGATGCAGCTGTCACGATCAAAAAGGTGGAGCGCAAGGAAAAGTCCGAAAAGCCGCCTGCCCTCTATGACCTGACTACTCTGCAAAGAGATGCCAACCGCCTGCTTGGATTTACAGCCCAGCAGACCCTGGACTATCTGCAAAGCCTGTATGAAAAGAAGCTCTGCACCTATCCCCGTACTGACAGCCGCTATCTGACCGGTGATATGGCAGACAGCCTGCCGGTGCTGGTCAATCTGGTTGCCAATGCTATGCCGTTTCGCAAAGGGATCGCCATTACCTGTGATCCGCAGACGGTCATCAACGATAAGAAAGTAACCGACCACCACGCAGTAATCCCTACCAGAAATCTCAAGGATGCAGACCTTTCTGCCCTTCCTGCGGGAGAAAAAGCGGTGCTGGAGCTGGTGGCCCTGCGTCTGCTGTGCGCCGTAGCCCAGCCCCATATCTATTCGGAAACCGTTGTGATTGCAGCGTGTGCCAGTGGGGAGTTTACCGCCAAAGGAAAAACGGTGAAGCACCCCGGATGGAAAGCACTGGAGGACGCTTACCGTGCCAAAATGAAGGATGCAGAGCCGAAAAAAGAGGGCGCAGAGAAAGCCCTGCCGGAGCTGACCGAAGGACAGACCCTTTCGGTTGCTGCTGCAATCGTCAAAGAAGGCAAAAGCAGTCCGCCTCAGCACTTTACGGAGGACACCCTATTGTCCGCGATGGAGACTGCCGGAAAAGAGGATATGCCGGAGGATGCCGAGCGAAAAGGTTTGGGGACACCGGCCACCCGTGCCGGTATTTTGGAAAAGCTGGTATCTGCCGGTTTTCTGGAACGAAAAAAGAGCAGGAAAACGGTGCAGCTTCTCCCTTCCCACGATGCAGTTTCCCTTATCACCGTTCTGCCGGAACAGCTGCAATCGCCGCTTTTGACTGCCGAGTGGGAGTACCGCCTGGGCGAGATCGAGCGTGGGCAGCTTGCCCCGGAGGAGTTTTTGGACGGGATCAGCGCCATGCTGAAAGACCTGGTAGGGACTTATCAGGTCATCAAGGGAACCGAGTACCTGTTCACTCCGCCCCGTGAGGTGGTAGGCAAATGCCCTCGCTGCGGCGGTGAAGTTGCAGAACTGCAAAAAGGCTTCTTCTGTCAGAATGATTCTTGCAAATTTGCAATCTGGAAAAATAACAAATGGTGGGCTGCCAAGAAAAAACAGCCGACCAAGGCTGTGGTGTCTGCGCTGCTGAAAGATGGCCGTGTCCGTGTGACGGGACTATATTCGGAGAAAATCGGCAAGACCTACGATGCCACTGTGGTTTTGGAGGATGATGGACAGTACGCCAACTTCAAGCTGGAATTTGACCAGCGGAAAGGAGGCAGCCGATGAAGCTCTCTTTAGTGGAACGGGAAACCATTCTCCTCTATAACCAGGCAGAACCAATGGCTGAGGTCTACACCCACGATCCCCATCTGATGGAGAAGCTGGAATTGCTGGCAAAAAAGCACCCCGACCAGATCACCCGAAAGGACGCCCATAACTTTACCGTCCCCAAGCGGTGTGTATCAGTCAGGGAGCCATACAGCGCAGAACGCCGCAAAGCTGCCAGTGAGCGTGCGAAAGCTGCCGGATACCAGCCCCCTGTGAGAAAGTCCAACAGTTAAAGTCACATGGCAGAGAATGTATTTGAAGCAGTCAAGCAGTCTGTCAGCGCCAGAGAAGCAGCAGAGTTTTATGGGATCGAGGTCAAACGAAATGGTATGGCCTGCTGTCCCTTTCACGATGATAAGAACCCCAGCATGAAGGTAGACCAGCGGTTCCACTGCTTTGGCTGCGGTGCAGATGGGGATGTGATCGACCTGACCGCCCAGCTCTACAACCTTTCCCCAAAAGAAGCGGCGGAGAAACTGGCACAGGACTTTGGCCTGATCTATGACAGTCAGGCCCCTCCCCGCAGGAAATATGTCCGGCAGAAAACCGAGGCACAAAAGTTTCGGGAGGACCGGCAGCGGTGTTATCGCGTACTGTCCGATTACTACTATCTGCTGAAAAAATGGGAGGCCGACAATTCTCCCCGGACACCAGAGGAGGAACCGCACCCCTGTTTTGTGGAAGCGATCCAGAAGAAAACCTATGTAGAGTACCTGCTGGACCTTTTTCTTTATGAAAGCGAAGAAGAACAAAAGGCATGGATTGCAGACCACACAGCAGAAATCACACACTTGGAAAGGAGATTGAATATCATGGCTGAGAACAAACCCACCAACCGAGAGCGGCTAAGGGAAATCACAGATGGCATCGAGCAGGGCATCAAAGAACTGTTCGAGAGTGAAAAGTATATGCGCTATCTGTCTGTTATGTCCCGCTTCCACCGCTATTCGGTAAACAACACCATGCTCATCTATATGCAGAAGCCGGACGCCACTTTGGTGGCCGGATACAATAAGTGGAAAGACCAGTTTGAGCGTCATGTAAAAAAGGGCGAGCATGGCATTACCATCATCGCCCCCACACCGTATAAGAAGAAAATCGAGGAGCAGAAGCTGGACCCGGATACCAAGGCTCCGATTCTGGATAAAGACGGAAAGATCGTCACAGAGGAAAAAGAAATCGAGATCCCCATGTTTCGCCCGGTCAAGGTCTTTGATGTGAGCCAGACCGATGGGAAACCTTTGCCGGAGCTTGCTTCCTCCCTTTCCGGCAATGTACCCAATTATGAGGCATTCATGGAAGCTCTGCGCCGCAGTGCGCCGGTGCCGATCACTTTTGAAGCAATGGCCGCCGATATGGACGGCTATTTTTCTGCCGATCATCAGAAAATCGCCATTCGTCAGGGCATGAGCGAGGTGCAGACGGTTTCGGCCGCGGTCCACGAGATTGCCCACAGCAAGCTCCATGACCCTAAAAAATATGAAGTGCTACCGTCATGGAAGGTTGTGCTGGAGAGTGAAGGTGGAACCAAGCATGATTTCAAGCTGGATTTTGCCACAGAACGAGAAGCTGAACAGTTTGCTTCTGATATGGATTGGCGCTATGTGGACGAAAATCAGTTTGAATGGCGTCTTGCAGTTGAGGAAGATCCAACCGCAGAAAAACAGGCAATCAAAAATCGCCACACGGAGGAAGTGGAGGCTGAAAGCATCTCCTATGCGGTTTGCAAGTATTTTGGCATTGAGACCGGAGAAAACAGCTTCGGCTATATTGCAAGCTGGAGTCAGGGCAAGGAACTGAAAGAGCTGAGAGCCAGTTTGGAGACCATCAATAAGACCTCCGGCACTTTGATCTCTGACATTGAGCGCCACTATAAGGAAATCTGCAAAGAGCGTGGGATTGACCCAAATGCAAAAGCAGAGCCGGAAACTGCCCCGATAGAGCAGCCAGCAGATGCTGCTAAGGTATCCGATAGACAGCCGACCGGCAATCTGACCTACTATGCAGCAGAGTGTATGGAGTTTCCAAACCTCGGAGAATACCACGATAACCTGTCTTTGGAGGAAGCGATCCGCATTTATCAGGAGATTCCAGCAGAGCGAATGAACGGGATCAAGGGCATTGGTTTTGAGCTGAAAGACGGAAGCGACTATGAAGGACCTTTTCCGATTTTGACCGGCCAGACCATTGACCTGGACACCATCCAGGCAATCGACTATTACCGTGATAATCCTCTGGTACAGAAAGCGGTAAAGGATCTGGCTGAGGCTATGCCGGAAATGGAGGTGCTGGGGGCGGACGCCAACCAGCAGGAGGCTTTGTTTCTGATCGACGGTGCCACCTATCTTCATATCCAGCCCTGTGACAGCGGCTGGGACTACACCCTATACGATGCTGCGTCCATGAAAGAGCTGGATGGCGGTCAGCTGGATATGCCGGAGCTTTCCTGCAAAAATGCAGTTCTCCAGATTTGTGATGACAACGATCTGGACAGCACTTCGCTCAGACACGCACCACTGTCCATGATTGAGACCTTGCAGGAAGCGGCTTACCAGCAGATGCAGGCAGGGGCCAGTCAGGTGGCTGTTTCTTCCCAGCTGCCGGAGGCACAGGAACAGACACTGGATGAATACCCAACGCCGGATGAGCAGGTCTCCACACCGGATATGCAGGAATACGGCTACTCCTATGATGGGATGCTCCCTGTTACCAGAGAACGGGCGCTGGAACTGGATGCCGCCGGTTTGACTGTCTATGTGCTGCATGAGGACAATACGGAAAGCATGGTGTTTGACCCACAGGAGATCATGGAGCATGGCGGTCTTTTCGGTGTGGACCGTGAGGAATGGGAGAAAAGCCCTCAGTTCCACGAAAAAGTCATGGAGCGTCAGGCACATCAGCAGGAACGAGAACAGGCATTTCTTTCCCAGAACAGAGACTGCTTCGCCATCTATCAGGTAAAGCATACCGATGAATTGCGTGACATTCGCTATGAAGGGCTGGACTGGCTTCGCTCCATCGGGCAGACGGTAAAGCGTGAAAACTATGATTTGGTCTACACTGCCCCGCTGGAGCCATGCAAGTCTCCGCAGGTTGCCGTTGAACAGCTTTATAATCAGTTTAACAACGATCATCCGGCAGACTACCACCATCCCTCCATGAGCGTCAGCGACATCGTTGCGATCAGGCAGGACGGTAAGGTATCCTGTCATTACTGTGACAGCGTTGGTTTTACCCAGATCCCCGGATTCCTGCCGGAAAATCCGCTGAAAAATGCGGAGATGACCGTGGAGGACGATTACGGCATGATCGACGGTATCATCAACAATGGCACAAAAGAGCCTACGGTAGCAGAGCTGGAACAGCAGGCCCGAAGCGGTCAGCCCATTTTCCTGATGGACTTGGCTGACGCCGTTTATCGGGAGGAACGGGAAAAGAAAAAATCCGTTGTGGATCAGCTGAAAAGACAGCCCCGGACGGAACACAAAAAGACAGCACCCAAAAAGAGTGCGGAAAGGGAGATTTGATATGGGAAACTTTACTTTTGAGGAAATGAACCTGATGTGCATTTACAATACCGGCAGCCGCACCGGATTGATCAACAGCCTGCGTGAGATGCGCGGCGAGCTTTCGCCGGAGGAAACGGAACTGAGGGAGCTGACCGACAGCGCCCTTACGAAGCTCTGTGCGATGACCGATGAGGACTTTGCCCAGCTGGAGCTGTACCCGGATTTTGACCAGTAAACACCATAACCGCAGGGATGGGGTGGCAATCTGCCACCCCACCCTTTTTACCTAAAAACTGAAAGGAGGACAGAACACCATGCCAACCAAAGCTGAACAATATGCACAGATGGCGGACAAGGTGGCAACACAGCTCACGGGGAGCTGGCAGGAATGGGCAGGGTTTCTCACCACTGCTTCCCGCCTTTACAAATACCCGTTCCATGAGCAGCTGATGATCTACGCCCAGCGACCGGACGCTACCGCCTGTGCGGAGTACGATTTGTGGAATGAAAAGATGGGCCGGTATATAAGGCGCGGTTCCAAGGGGATCGCGCTGGTGGACGATTCCGGGGACAGACCCCGCCTGCGCTATGTCTTTGACATTTCCGACACCGGAACCCGTGAACATTCCCGCACTCCCTGGCTGTGGCAGCTGGAGGAGCGCCATCTGGATTCGGTGCAGGCCATGCTGGAGCGCACCTACGATGTCTATGGTGATGACCTTGCCGGACAGCTCACCAAGGTAGCCGGAAAACTGGCTGAGGAATACTGGACGGAGCATCAGCAGGACTTCTTCTATATCGTTGACGGTTCCTTTTTGGAGGAATATGATGAGTATAACATCGGAGTGCAGTTCAAGGCAGCCGCCACCGTCAGTATCACTTACGCTTTGATGTCCCGCTGCGGACTGGAGCCGGAACGCTACTTCGACCACGAAGATTTCATGGCGATCTTTGATTTCAACACCCCGTCCACCATCGGGGCGCTGGGAACAGCGGTCAGCCAGATCAACCAGCAGGTGCTGCGGCAGATCGGCGTTACCGTCCGAAATGCAGAGCGCGAAGCCAACCAAGAAAGGAGCAAGCAAGATGAACAATCCCATGACCTATATCCAGAACGGAGACTATCTGATTCCCGACCTGAAGCTGAGCCAGCAGCCGGAGAAACCTCTGGGCAAGTACGGAAGGATGAGGAAAACCTACCTGAAGGAACACCGTCCCATCCTCTACAACCAGATGTTGCTGAGCGAGAAGTTGTACCAGCACCTTCTGGAGATCGACGAGACCGCCCAGAACAGACTGGAGCAGATGATGCCCCAGCTGGCGAAGGAAGCGGGAGCCACCGAGGAACTGAAAGCCAGCGATCCCATGAAGTGGGTGGGGCTGATGAACACCTGCAAAGCCCAGGCAGAGGAGATCCTGATGGCGGAGCTTATCAACAGCTGACCCTAAACCTGTTCCTCTCCGAAGCGGAACAGATCCAATCCATAGATGAAGCAGAGAATGTAGCGCATACATCCTCTGCTTTTTCTTTTGCTCAAAATGATATTGACCATGTGCTGCGTTTGGGCGGCAATACAGACCGCCAGAGGGAGCGTGTGGTTGCAGCCTTTGAAAAGCAGAAAACCACCGCTGAGATTGCCGAGATACTGAAAACGCTGTACCACGGCGGCAACGGCCTTGGCAGTGTGAGCGCATGGTATGCCGAGGATGGTATCCATCTTTCTCATGGGAAGTCTGTCCGTTATGACAGGTCTGCCCAGGTCATTTCCTGGGAGAGCGCCGCAGAGCGTATCGGGGAGCTTTTGGAGAGCGGCCAGTTTGCCTCCAATGTGGAACTTGCAGAAGCGGCAGGCTATGAACGCTCCCTCCTTGCCACAAAGTTCTGGAACCTATATCACGATCTCAGTGAGGACGCCAGAGAAGCCGGATATTTGTCCTGCCTGTCAGAGATCAAGGGCAATGGGTTCCCGGAGGAGACCCACCGCCTGACGGAGCAGCTGAATGACCCGGCCTTCCGTCAGACCCTCAAGGAAGAATACGCCGCCTTCTGGACTGCCTATCAGCAGGACCGTGACCTGTTGCGCTTTCACTACCATAGGCCAAGGGAAATCTGGGAGAACCTGAAAGACCTTGACCTGCCCCGCAGGACTTTTTCTTCGGACCTTTTTCAAGTGCCAACCGTCCAGCACTTCATTACCGAGGATGAGATCGACGCCGCCATGACCGGCGGCAGCAGTTTCGCCGGAGGAAAAGGCCGTATCTATGCGTTCTTCATGGCAAACCATACGGATAAGGAGAAAGTGAGATTCCTCAAAGACGAGTATGGCATTGGCGGACGCTCTCATGCCTTGTCCGGCGCAACACACAGCGGCGAAGATCACGATGGGAAAGGACTGCACTATAAAAAGCAGGACTGCCCGGATGTTCACTTGAACTGGGAAAAGGTTGCCAAGCGCATTACCTCTCTTATTCAGAAAGGCCGCTATCTTACCGAACAGGAACAGGCGCAGTATAACAAAATCCAGGCTGAAAAGGAACTGGCCGAAGAAGATGCCATCCAAGCCCAGCAGCCGGATTCTGCCGTGTGGGAATATAACGGTGTCAAGGGGCGCCACCCGGATGATATGATTCTGTATCAGATGGGCGATTTCTTTGAGCTGTACGGTGAGGATGCCAAAGAAGCCGCTGCGGAACTGAACATCAATCTCACTACCCGTGCGATTCCGGGCGGTGGCCGTGTGGAAATGTGCGGGTTTCCGGCAAATCAGCTGGAGCAGATGGTGGAACAGCTGCGTGATAAGCATGATGTGACCATTTCCGCTGTACCGGAGGACGGCAAGGAGCGTCAGGAATATTCCATGCCCTCTATCAACCATGAAGCGGAACAGCACATCAACGCTCAGGAAGCGGAGTTTGGTGCAGACGGGAACAGAGTATTCCGGGATACAGAAGCAACCGCAGCCCCTACAATTCGGGAAATGTACGAGCAGTATAAGCCTGTGGTAACTGCCGCCATTTCCGAGGATGCCGCATACCGCAATGCCTGCGGTCATTCTGACCGTGAAAATGCTGTCATCGAGGGCAATGCTGCTGTGCGCCGTGCGGTCCTTGGCTCTAAGGATATGGAGCTGATCCGCCTCTATTCGGATGTACCGGAGTTCCGTCAGCGACTGCACCGGGAAGTGATCGACGAAACCTATTCAAAACTCCATGAGCTTCTGCGCCCTCTTTCTCAGGAAGATATTGATACTGCCCTTTGTGCATGGAACGGCAATATTGAGAGTAAACACGCTGTCGTCCGCTATATGAAAGACCATGCAAGAGAGAAAGATACCGCTGCATGGCTGGCTCAGGAATACGGCGGCAGTAACAGCAACAGCCTGTTCATTACTCGTGCCGGAAGCCCGGAGGAAATGCAGCTGCCCTGGCCGAAGGTACAGCGCAGGATTGCCCAGCTCATTCAGGAGGACCGGTTCTATACCGAAGAAGAACAGGACCGTTTTGACAATATCGACCCTATCGCCATCCGGGAAGCCCTGGAAGAAAGAGGGGTCGTCAACGGTCAGGTGGCAGACCCGGAAAAACTGGACAATGACCCGTTTATCCAGCGGGTGATGTCGGATGCAGAGCAGATCGCAGCTGCCGAGATAGAGCAGACTTCCGAAGTTTCCATTTCCGATGAGGAATATGATGCAGTTCGCCGCCCAACTCCGCAAAGAATCTCCTATGACCCTGCCGCCCCGGTCTATGCCGTGGGAGATACCGTGTATATCGAGGATGACGCCTATCAGATCACGGAGCTGCGGGATGACACCGTGCAGCTTCTGCCCACCGGTATGGTGTATCCCATCTACCGTGCAGAACACAAAGAACAGTTTGAACAGCTGCTTCGTGCAGACCGCCGCAATGCTTACTATACCGAGTTTCTTCCCGTTGACCCGGACAAGGTAGATCAGGACTTGCGGGATGTATTGGCCCATGGACTGATGGATGAAGCAGATAAAAAACAGGTTTCCACGCTGCTGCAATCCGGCAGGAGCAACAGTGAGATCGCCTACTGGCTGAGTAGAGCCTATTCCGGTGAGATCGAGACGCTGGATCTGGAGACCGGTGATATTGCCGATTACCGTACCACGGCACAGGGCATAGAGCTGGAAGTCATGGATGCAGAGGAAAAGCGTCTGGCTGTGCTGTATTTTCGCTGGGATGAGGTTGCGCCTTTGCTGCGCGGGATGTATGCCCGCCAGCTGGACGGTTTTGGACAGGAACGCTCCGAACCGGTTGCTGAAGCCCCGGCCCTCCATTCCGAGACCGTAGCCGTTTATCCGGGCGATAAAAACAATCTGCCTTATGATGTGGTGGTGGAACGGCTGCATATCGAGGAGCCGGAGCCACCAGCCCCTGTGACAGAGCCGGAGAAAACCTTTGAGGAAGTGCTGGACGAACACCCGGTTTCCATTCAGGTCAATGGCCAGTGGCAGACCTTCCCCAATGCCAAAGCTGCCGAGGAAGCCTCCTATGAGGAATACAAGGCAAACCTGCTCCGCAATGCACAAAACTTCCGTATTACCGATGAGCATTTGGGCGAAGGCGGTCCGAAAGCTAAGTTCCAGGCAAATATCAATGCCATTCGTTTGCTGAAAAATCTGGAAGCTGCCGGACAGCAGGCAAGCCCCGAACAGCAGGAAGTCCTATCCCGCTATGTGGGCTGGGGCGGTCTTGCCGACGCCTTTGACCCGGAGAAACCGGCATGGGCTTCCGAGTATGCCCAGCTGAAAGAGCTGCTGACCCCAGAGGAATATGCCGCCGCCAGAAGCTCCACCCTCAACGCCCATTACACCAGCCCTACGGTCATTCAGGCCATCTATGAAGCGGTGGGCCGTATGGGGTTTGAGACCGGAAATATTCTGGAGCCATCTATGGGTGTGGGCAATTTCTTCGGTATGCTGCCGGAGGAAATGCGAAACAGCCGTCTGTACGGCGTGGAGCTGGACCCGGTTTCCGGGCGCATCGCAAAGCAGCTCTATCCCAAGGCGGACATCACAGTAGGCGGCTTTGAGACCACCGACAGGCGTGACTTCTTTGACCTTGCCATCGGCAATGTGCCTTTCGGTCAGTATCAGGTCAACGACAAAGCCTACAACAAGCTGAACTTTAGTATTCACAACTACTTTTTCGCCAAAGCACTGGACCAGGTGCGTCCCGGCGGCGTGGTAGCTTTTGTGACCTCCCGCTATACCATGGACGCCAAGGACTCCACCGTGCGCCGCTATCTTGCCCAGCGCGCCGAACTGCTGGGAGCTATCCGTCTGCCTAATGACGCGTTCAAAAAGAATGCCGGTGCCGAGGTGGTATCGGACATCATCTTCCTCCAAAAGCGGGACCGCCCGCTGGACATCGTGCCGGAATGGACTCAGACCGGACAGACAGAGGATGGGTTTGCCATCAACCGGTATTTTATCGACCACCCGGAAATGGTGCTGGGCAGACAGGAGCCGGTAAGCACCGCTCATGGTATGGACTACACCGTGAACCCCATCGAGGGACTGGAGCTTTCCGACCAGCTGCATGATGCAGTGAAGTATATTCATGGCACTTATCAGGAGGCAGAGCTGCCGGAGCTGGGCGAAGGCGAAGCTATTGACACCTCCATTCCTGCCGACCCTAATGTGAAGAACTATTCCTATGCCATTGTAGACGGGCAGGTGTACTACCGGGAAAACAGCCGTATGGTGCGCCCTGACCTCAACGCCACCGCAGAAGCCCGCGTGAAAGGTCTTGTGGGACTGCGTGATTGTGTGCAGGAACTGATCGACCTTCAGATGGATGCAGCGGTTCCGGACAGCACCATTCGGGAGAAGCAGGCGGAACTGAACAGCCTCTATGACAGCTTTTCTGCCAGATACGGTCTCATCAATGACCGTGCAAACCGTCTGGCCTATGTAGACGATTCTTCCTATTACCTGCTCTGTGCGCTGGAAGTCATCGACGAGGACGGAAAGCTGGAGCGCAAGGCGGATATGTTCACCAAACGGACCATCAAGCCCCATCAGGCAGTGGCTGTGGTGGATACGGCAAGTGAAGCGCTGGCGGTGTCCATCTCGGAAAAAGCCTGTGTGGATATGGGCTATATGAGCCAGCTTACCGGAAAAACAAAAGAAGAACTGGCCGGAGAGCTGCAAGGCGTGATCTTCCGTGTACCGGGACAACTGGAGCAGGATGGCACTCCCCATTATGTGACTGCCGATGAATACCTTTCCGGCAATGTACGCCGTAAACTGCGTCAGGCGCAGCGTGCGGCACAGCAGGACCCTTCCTTTGCAGTCAATGTGGAAGCCCTTACTGCCGCCCAGCCTAAAGACCTGGATGCGTCGGAGATCGAGGTGCGCCTGGGTGCAACCTGGATCGACAAAGAGTACATCCAACAGTTTATGTACGAGACCTTCAACACCCCGTTTTACCTCCAGCGCAGCATCGAGGTCAACTATTCCTCCTTTACCGCTGAATGGCAGATCAAAGGAAAATCTTCCGTATCCTACAACGATGTGGCAGCCTACACCACCTACGGGACCAGCCGCGCCAATGCTTATAAGATTTTGGAGGACAGCCTGAACCTGCGAGATGTCCGTATCTATGACACCATAGAGGACGCAGACGGAAAAGAGCGCCGTGTGCTGAACGCCAAGGAGACTACCCTGGCCGCTCAAAAACAGCAGGCGATCCGGGAAGCCTTTAAGGACTGGATCTGGAGAGACCCGGAACGCCGTCAGACTTTGGTGCGCCAGTACAACGAAGAAATGAACTCTACCCGTCCCCGTGAGTATGATGGCAGCCATATCACTTTTGGCGGCATGAACCCGGCCATTACCCTGCGGGAACACCAGAAAAGCGCCATCGCCCATGTGCTGTATGGCGGTAATACGCTGCTGGCACACGAAGTAGGCGCGGGCAAAACCTTTGAGATGGTGGCCGCTGCTATGGAAGCCAAACGCCTGGGTTTGTGCCAGAAATCTCTTTTTGTGGTTCCAAACCACCTGACCGAGCAGTGGGCGTCGGAGTTTCTGCGCCTCTATCCTTCCGCCAACATCTTAGTCACAACCAAAAAGGACTTTGAGACCCATAACCGCAAAAAGTTCTGCGCCCGTATTGCGACCGGTGACTACGACGCCATCATCATGGGACACAGCCAGTTTGAGCGTATCCCCATCAGCCGGGAGCGTCAGGAACGGCTTCTCTATGAGCAGATCGACGAGATCACCGAGGGCATCGCAGAGGTGCAGACCAGCGGCGGCGAGCGTTTTACCGTCAAGCAGCTGGAGCGTACCCGTAAGTCTCTGGAAGCAAGACTGGAAAAGCTGCAAGCCGAGGGGCGAAAAGACGATGTGGTAACTTTTGAGCAGCTGGGAGTGGACCGATTGTTCGTGGACGAGGCCCACAACTATAAAAACCTGTTTCTATATACAAAAATGCGAAATGTGGCTGGTCTTTCCACATCGGACGCGCAGAAATCCTCCGATATGTTTGCCAAGTGCCGCTATATGGATGAGATCACCGGAAACCGTGGCGTGATTTTTGCCACCGGCACACCGGTCAGCAACTCCATGACCGAGCTTTACACCATGCAGCGTTACCTTCAGTATGAACGCCTGCAAGAACTGAACATGACCCACTTCGACTGCTGGGCTTCCCGATTTGGGGAGACTGTCACAGCATTGGAGCTGGCACCGGAAGGAACCGGCTACCGGGCAAGAACGAGATTCAGCAAGTTCTTTAACCTGCCGGAGCTGATGAACCTGTTCAAAGAAGTGGCCGACATTAAGACTGCCGACCAGCTGAATCTGCCTACCCCGGAAGTGGAATACCACAACATCGTGGCGCAGCCTACCGAACATCAGCAGGAAATGGTCAAGGCCCTTTCGGAGCGCGCATCGCTGGTACACAGCGGAACCGTTGACCCGTCCCAGGATAATATGCTTAAGATTACCTCGGATGGCCGCAAGCTGGGGCTGGACCAGAGGATCGTCAACCAGATGCTGCCGGACGAACCCGGAACAAAGGTCAATCAGTGTGTGGACAATATCATGCAGATCTGGCGGGACGGCGAAGCTGACAAGCTGACCCAGCTGGTGTTCTGCGACATTTCTACACCACAGGCAAAAGCCCCTGCAAGCAAGGCGGCGAAAACGCTGGATAATCCACTGCTTCACGCACTGGAAGGCGCTGTGCCTCTGCCGGAGCAGGAACCGGCCTTTACGGTATATGACGATATTCGTCAGAAACTCATTGCTCAGGGGATGCCTGCTGACCAGATCGCTTTTATCCATGAAGCCAACACCGAAGTCAGGAAGAAGGAGCTGTTCTCCAAAGTCCGTACCGGTCAGGTGCGTGTGCTTATGGGAAGTACCGCCAAGATGGGCGCAGGCACCAATGTGCAGGACCGCCTTGTGGCGCTGCATGACCTGGACTGCCCGTGGAGACCGGGAGACCTTGCCCAGCGCAAGGGCCGTATCGAGCGCCAGGGCAACCAGAATCCTCTTGTCCATGTGTACCGCTATGTGACCGAAGGAACCTTTGACGCATACCTCTGGCAGACGGTGGAGAATAAGCAGAAATTCATTTCCCAGATCATGACTTCTAAATCGCCGGTGCGCTCCTGCGATGATGTGGATGAAACCGCCCTCAGTTTTGCCGAGATCAAGGCTCTGTGCGCCGGAGACCCCCGTATCAAAGAGCGTATGGATTTGGATGTGGAGGTATCCCGCCTGAAGCTGATGAAAGCCGACCACCAGAGCAAGCAGTACCGCTTGGAGGATCAGCTGCTGAAGTATTTTCCGGAGGAGATTGAAAAGCACAAGGGCTTTATCAAGGGCTTTGAATCTGACCTGGAGGTTTTGGCAGCTCACCCACACCCGGAGGACGGCTTTGCCGGTATGGAGATCCGGGGCGACCTGCTGACCGATAAAGAGAACGCCGGTGCAGCCCTTTTGGACGCCTGCAAGGAGGTCAAAACCTCCGATCCGGTACAGATCGGCAGCTACCGGGGCTATGCCATGTCCGTGGAGTTTTCCGCCTGGAAACAGGAATATACGCTCCTGCTGAAAGGACAGATGACCCACCGGGCAACCCTTGGTACAGACCCGCGCGGAAACCTTACCCGTATCGACAATGCCCTCGCCCAGATGCCGCAGCGTCTGGAGGCGGCAAAGGCCCAGCTGGATAACCTCTATCAGCAGCAGGCTGCCGCAAAGGAGGAAGTCGGAAAGCCATTCCTTTATGAAGAAGAACTGAGAAGCAAAAACGCCCGTCTGGTGGAGCTGGATACCCTGCTCAACATCGACGGAAAGGGACAGGCACACGCTGAGGCTGTTGTTGCCAAAAGCGCACGGCCTTCGGTGCTGGATCATCTGAAACGCCCGGTGCCGCCACGCAGTACAGACAAGAAACCAAAACAGCATGAGGAGGTGCGATAACATGAATACCAACGATCTGAATACAGCTCTTTATGAAAAGATGGCTGCTGAGCAGGACAAATACAGGGACTGGCTGAAAAGCCAGCCCCCGGAAGAAATCCTGAATCACACCTATGAGTACACGGTTCGTGAGGACATTGTGATGGCGATGGAGGAACTGGAGCTGACCGACGCCCAGGCCAAGGCGCTTTTGGAATCTCCCTCGCCGCTGGCGGATGTGTACCGCTATTTTGAAAAGCTGGAGACCGGCTATATGGATGTAATAAGGGATAGCATTGAGAACCGTGCCGATGATATATGCAGAGCCAAAGAGGAACTGCGAACAACACCGGTATATCCCTACTCTGCCGCCTATGCGAGAGAACATGGGGAGCTGGAGCAGTACCGAGCTTCCAACAATGCAAATCTCCAATGCAAGGAGTCCATTGAAGCGGCGGTGCGGGAACACTTCGACGGAATGTATCTCAGTCACGATGCGGCAAAGGGTGTGATCGAGACCTATGGCATGGAGCGTGTGGCTTTGGTTCTGGCCAACACCGTCCAGCTTCAGGACTGGGATGGGCGCTACTCCCGACGCAATAAGGAATGGGCTAAGACCATTCCCAACGAGAACCCCGAAACCGTCCGTTGTGGTTATGTCCTGAACAGCCACCCTGCTGTGCTGGATGGCTTTATTGATCTGGTGCGTGAAGAACAGCAGCGCAGCCGTACTCAGGGAGAAGAAACGCAACCGTCCCGTCCCTCAGTACGGGATAAGCTCAAACAGGAGCTGCCTGTCCATAAGCCTGCCGCCCCGAAGAAACGAGAGCCGGAGCGATAACTATGGCAAAGCGTAAGCGGGATGTTCCGGTTTTGTTTTGGGTGTCCGCAGAAGAATTGGAATTGATCCGTCAAAAGATGCAGCAATATGGGACAGAAAACCTGAGTGCCTATCTGCGGAAGATGGCTGTGGATGGCTATGTGGTGCAGCTGGATTTACCGGAGCTGAAAGAACTGGTTTCCCTTATGCGATATTCCAGCAACAACTTGAACCAGCTAACCCGCAAAGTGCATGAGACCGGGCGGGTTTATGATGCCGATCTGGAGGATATATCCCAGCGGCAGGAGCAGTTATGGGAGGGCGTGAAGGAAATCCTTACACAGCTTTCTAAACTTTCATAACAGGGATAGATACTCCATTTGCGGAGGGAGGAACGGCGTTTCTTCGCCGCACCTTCCTCCGCTTTTTCTTTTTGCGTGTGTCCAGCAAAGCTGGACTACACTTGCCGGTGTAAGTCCGGTCACGGTAATCGCCAGTGAGCCGTGTAGTTAAACTCGGTGCGTTGTAGTAATACAGGGTGCTAAGCGAGTGGATAAAGTAACCTTGAAAAAGGTGCGAGCAATCATGCAGACCGTAACATAAAGTGAATTCTGCCGTATCGTTAAAAAGGTCTCGAAAGAGAGAAAAGGGAAGTTGAGCCTTGGCAAAATAGGCGAAAACCATGGAACGTGTGGAGAAACTGGAAAACAGCACGGAAGAATCCCTCGGTATAGAGGAAACGGTATGTATGAAAAGTGTAGTTCGGAACTGGAGAGACCCTACCCATCACCAAATGGTAAAGAGAAAGCGTATAAGCTTGGCGAAATCGTATTTCTGATGGAAGGGAGTCGGAGGGGAACATAGTACCGATAATGACTGTGCAAGAAAACGCAGTTTATGGGAAGGTTCCCTACTTCATTCATGTTTGTAGAGAGGGTAAGAGTGAGAGAATGTCATGCAGACTAATAACTCCAAAGAAAAAGTTCGACAACTTCAAAACAAACTATATCTGACAGCCAAGAAATGTGATAGCCGAAGATTTCATGCACTTTACGATAAGGTATATCGTGATGATGTACTTTTTGAAGCATGGAAACGGGTAAAAGCTAACAAGGGTTCCAGTGGTGTAGATGGTATCGGAATCGAAGATATTGAAGAGATGGGAATTGAAAAATACCTGTCAGAAATCAAATCGGAACTGATGGATGGAAAGTATAAACCATCCCCAGTAAAGCGAGTTATGATACCAAAACCAGACGGAAGTGAAAGACCTCTTGGAATACCAACAGTCAAGGACAGAATTGTGCAGATGGCTACCAAGATAGCAATAGAGCCAGTATTCGAAGCTGACTTTAGAGATTGTTCCTATGGATTCCGACCGAAAAGAAGTGCCAGGCAAGCACTGGAAGTGGTAAGGAAAGCGTGTAACAACAAGGGCTATTATGTAGTAGACGCAGATATTGAGAAGTTTTTTGATAACGTAAACCAAGATAAACTGATGAAACTGGCAGAGCAGAGAATATCAGACCGTAGGATATTGAAGCTGATAAGACAATGGTTAGTATCAGGAGTATTATACGGAAATGTACTGACAATTTCCGAACTGGGAACAAGCCAAGGTTCAGTTATATCTCCGTTATTGGCAAACATCTACTTAAATACACTGGACAGACTGTGGGAAAAGTATGGACATACTCACGGTATTCTTGTAAGGTACGCAGATGATACAGTAATCATCTGCAAGAATAAGAAAAGTGCAAATCACGCACTGAACTTATTGCAGTACATCATGGCAAAACTGGATTTAAAGCTACACCCAGTAAAAACAAAGATTGTCAGCATGTGGGACGGAAAAGAGGGATTTGACTTTCTTGGAATGCACCACAGAAGAATGACAACGGAAACAAGCAAAGGACAATTGTATAAAGAAACTTATCAGTACCCGAGCAGGAAAGCCATGAAGAAGATGAAAGCAGAAATCAAAAAGAATGTAAACGGTCGAAGTCTGTTAGTTGCAAAGGAAGAGGATTTAATAAAGAATCTAAATCCGAAAATCATAGGTTGGAAGAATTATTATTCCACCAAAACAAATGAGACATGGATGCAGGAATTAGACTGGTATATTATCTGCACCTTTACAAGATGGTATAACAAGAAACACCAAAGGCGTAAACATATGTCAAGAGTGGGATTTGTTAGAAATAGCATTTACGAAAAAGGATTAAAGAAAATGGCTAGAGCATGACGTAATGCTGTAGAAAGAAGAATGTCGGAAAGCCGTGTGAGGGAGAACCTCATGCACGGTTTGATGAGGGGCGGATGAAAATTTCATCCGCCTACTCTACCGGTATCCTTGTCTTTTGCCTGTCCATACCGGATAATATGAAATAGAATAGAAGCAAAGGAGTGAAAACAGATGCTGACATTTGAAAAAGTGTTGGAGATTTTTGCAGACTATCTGGCCGCAGATAAGACCATCGAAGTTTATATCAGCCGTCATGGATGTGTAAGGGTTGAGTTTGACCAGGACTTTCACTATTGCACCGGCGAAGTGTGCCATACTCCCAGGGAACTGTTTGACCTCTTATCCGATGATTACCGGACTTATCTGGAGATTGAACTGACCAAAGGCAGACGGGAACTGACGGAAGATGATATAAAAGAAGCGGATACCCTGTGCAAACGGTATCTGGACCGCTGGAAGGAGGAATTGGGATGAAGATTTTGAAATGCCTGCTGATGATCGTAACTGCACCGGTCATTTTGGTGCTGACGCTTTTTGTCTGGCTCTGCACGGGGCTGATCTACATATCCGGTCTGGTGCTTGGCCTGCTCAGCACTGTAATTGCTCTACTTGGCGTGGCTGTGCTGCTTACCTATTCTCCGCAGAACGGTGTGATCCTTTTAGTCATGGCATTTTTGATTAGCCCTATGGGACTGCCGCTGGCTGCGATTTGGTTACTGGGCAAGGTGCAGAGTTTGAAATTTGCGATTCAGGATAGGGTTTATGGATAAAAAATACGCAAAGCCACAAAATGCCAAACACCGTCTGTTAAATTTGGGAAGAGGAACTATATATCCACGACTTTACTTTTGAACTAATATCGCGTATAATATTAGTGCGAAAGGAAGTGATATGATGGGACAATTTGAACAGCTGG
>OBZQ01000545.1_pt1 | contig 25394 bp, 21 predicted proteins | sample 1495531 | NCBI WGS metagenome assembly OBZQ01 (sample SAMEA2580237, study PRJEB22360) | human gut metagenome | biome: human gut; feature: human-associated habitat; material: faeces | place: Denmark | collected 2008/2010
GTAAGGAATATTGATTGAAGTATAAAAAACAGAACCCCAAAGAATATATGTTATAAAAAGATATGCAATTTTAGCAGGTTTTGGCAAGCCTGAAAGTGAACTTTGGTACATCAAAAAAGAAACGATTGCAACAGGGCCGCACATTCTTCTTATCCAAGGTTTAAATTTACCGGCAGGAGTCATTTTGCTTTTATCGCAAATTCTGCCCATTGCCACATCTGTAAAAGCATCTACAAAACGGGCAATCATCATAATTATACCGACTACATATGCATCAACATCCATTACATCGGTATAAAATTTTAAAAGAAAGCTTGAAGAAAGCAGAAATGTTAAATCATTACCGAAATCACCAAACATATAGCCTATTTTGTCTTTAAAGCCGAATGGTTTAATTGCTTTGTTATTTTCCATATAATATTCATCCTTTATTAGATATTTTTGTGTAACTCTTACAAAATATATAATACAATAATTTTTCTTATTTTACAATATTATATTTTACAAAATAGGTATAAAAATTCATTTATAATAAATCAGTGCCTTGTATCATCATCAAAACATTCACAAAAGCGTGCCGCAAACGCAGGTTCCTCCCCGCCCTTATAAAGATGGCTTATATCACCAAACTGCTGGCAGCGAAAAGATGCAATACCCCTTTCTCTTTCCTCGGTAATCAAAGTGGTAACAGAAGTCGGAAGTGCAACAAAATTGTGCCAAAGCACCATAGGAGAGCAAGAAAAAATATGTGACAGCAGCACACATTCAACACCAAAATGGCAAAAAAGAACAATGGTATCGTGATTGGAATTATTAACCTTATATACCCTGCCGTCATGCTCATAACCGTGCTTTTTTAACAATTCATCAATACCTTCGCACACATTTTTATATTTGCGTTCAACTGTACCGTAACGCATAATTTTAGACTTATACCAATTATCATAATCATAATGCTCTGGATATTTAGTCCAAACGCTCGGTAATCTGTCCCAGCAGGAAACAAGCTTTAAGCCTGACACGATTTTACCCTCAAATTCGCAAAGCCATGGCAAAGTTTCAGCAGTGCGGTTCATTTTATTAAGAGTGTAAGACGCTGTATCCTGCGCTCTGCCGAGCGGCGAGCAATAGAAAGCCTTAACATCAAGTTGTGAAATACGGTCACTCAGCAACTGCGCTTCGCGCACACCCTTTTGAGTTAATGAGTCATGCTCATAATCAGGATCACCGTGACGAATAATAATAAGTTTCATATATATCACCACTCAAATAATATCACATTTGATAAGTTAATACAATTATGGTATTATTAAAATATGAAAATTTTAATTGATGCAGACGGTTGCCCGGTTACAAAATCGGCAATAGAAATAGGAAACGAATTTGGCATTGAAAGCATTATTTTTTGCGATACAAGCCATCAATTTAATATTGAAAGCGTAACGATAATAACAGTAGGAAAAGGAAATGACAGTGCCGACTTTGCACTGGTAAACAAATGCACAGCCGGAGATATTGTGATAACACAAGACTACGGATTATCGGCAATGGCACTTGCAAAAGGTGCAATAATAATTAACCAAAACGGTTTGATTATAAACGATTATAACATTGACACGCTTTTAACATCACGCCACATTGCGAAGAAAGCAAGAAGAGCAGGCAAGCATTTAAAAGGCCCGGCAAAAAGAACAAAAGAGCAAGACGAAAAATTTGAAAAAGCATTGAGGGATATACTGAATGAACATTTTAATCGTTCCTGACAGCTTTAAAGGAAGCTTATCATCAAAAGAAGTGTGTGAAAATATAAAATCAGGAATTGACAGTATTCAAAAGCACAACATAACTTGCCTGCCGTTTGCCGACGGCGGTGAAGGATTTGGCGAATGCTTATGTAATTTTTGTAATGGCAATATACTTTACACATATTGCAGTGACATATATTTAAAAAAGGTTAAGGGGCATATATACACTTACGGTGACACCGCAATTATTGAAACAGCCACAGCAAGCGGCCTGCAAAAGAAAAAAGATGTAATGAACGCCACATCATATGGTACGGGAGAGCTGATAAAGTTCGCTGTATCAAAGGGTTTTAAGAATATTATACTCGGATTAGGCGGAAGCGGATGCTGCGACGCAGGTGCCGGCGCACTGGCCGCACTCGGTGCAGTATTCCGCGATATAGACGGTGATGAAATCGACTTCCCTGCCGGCAAAGATTTAAATAATATTTACGGTGTGGGATTCACAAATATTGTAAAGGATATTAACTTTACATTCGCCTGCGATGTAGAAAATGTATTTTTTGGCAAAAACGGTGCGGCATATGTATTTGCAAAGCAAAAAGGAGCTAATGATAAGCAGGTAAAAGAGCTTGATGACGGGCTGAAAATGATTAACGCTTTTTTACCGCGTGACATCAGAAATGTAAAGGGCGGCGGAAGTGCCGGCGGAATATGCGGTGCTCTTTATTCTGTATACGGCGGAAAAATCAAAAGCGGATTTGATATATTGAGTGAAGCGGCGGATTTGGAAGAAAAAATCAAAGCAAGTGATATTGTAATTACCGGCGAGGGAAAAACGGACAAGCAAACTTTAATGGGAAAATTGGTATTCAAAATAAGTGAACTTTGCAAGAAATATGACAAAAAATGTATTGTTATGAGCGGAGATATTGAAAATGTAAAACTCGGAGATAAAATGTACAGTTTAGTCGAAAAAAACATAAGCAAAGAAGACGCGATAAAAAATGCCGACAACCTACTTTACGAAAAAGCTAAACTTGTTATTAAAGATTTAAATAAGGCTTGAAATATTTTCCTAAAAATAATATAATACAATAGCATATTATAATTAAGGAGTTATAGAAAATGAAAGTTATTTTACCTAAACACAGAGAATTCCTAATCAGATTTGAGGACGGTTACGCACAGGAAGCTGAAGCGTGGGAAGCACTCAACCAAATTGTTAAAGATTATTCGGTAGACGGAAAAAGCGTTTACAGCGAAACATTTATTGAAGACAATGAAGATAAAGTTAAGGCTCTTCAGGAAAAGTACGAATTTACATATGAAATTATTGAAAAGTAAGCAGGTATAATTATGCAGACGAAAACAGCTTATATGGTTGCAACATCTCATCTCGATACGGTTTGGAGATGGACTCTTGCAGACACGGTTGAAAAATTCATTCCGGACACATTAAGCAAAAACTTTGACCTTATTGAAAAATATCCTAACTATCTGTTTAATTTTGAGGGCGCTTACAGATATGAACTTATTGAAGAATATTATCCAAAAGCATTTAAAGAAATCAAAAGATATGTAAGAATAAATAAGTGGAATCCTGCCGGCTCCGAATATGAAAATGGTGATGTTAACATTCCTTCACCTGAAGCTATTACCAGAAACATACTTCTCGGCAATAACTATTTTTATGAAAAATTCGGCATAAAAAGCAAGGATATATTTTTACCTGATTGTTTCGGTTTTGGTGCGCAATTACCGCAAATCATAAATGACGCGGGCCTTTTAGGTTTCAGTACACAAAAACTTTCTTGGGGCAGTGCATACGGCATACCGTTTGACATCGGTATGTGGGTAGGTGCTGACGGAAACGAAATCGGTGCATCATTAAACGCTAAAAGTTACAGATATAAACTCAGCGGTGATGTGCGTGCCGATTTAAGCGTTATTGACGGAATAAGCAAAGCTTATATGGAAACCAATATGAAGCTTCCTTGGGTAAATCACCTTTACGGAACAGGTGACTGGGGTGGCTCACCGACTGAAGAAAGTGTTAAAAGTGTTTGCGAAAGCGTAAAGGCAAATGCTAAAGAAGAAAACAAGCTATTCAAAGTAAAAAGTGCGCGAAGCGATAAGGTATTCACACAGCTTAAAAAATACAATAACGGTTCAAACGGCGTATTTATCCCAAGGTATAAGGGTGATTTACTTATGACAAATCACGGTGCCGGATGTTACACTTCAAGAACGCAAAGCAAAAGATTAGATTATCAAAGTGAGCAAATAGCGCACAGTGCAGAATTTGTCTGCTCATTCGCCGAACTTTGCGGCTGTTACGAATATCCTAAAGAAAATCTTAACAAAGCATGGAAACGCTCGATTAAACATCAATTTCACGATGATATTACCGGCACATCCTTGATGGAAGTGTACAATGACGCGTGGGATGACTATTATTCATCAATAGCTCAATTTAAGGGTGAATTAATATCTTCCATTCAGGCGCTTTCAAGAAATATGGATACTTCTTGGATACCTGAAAATGCAGTTGCAATTTCTGTATCAAACCCTACGCAATACAGAAGAAAAGAGAGTGTTGAAGCAAAAATCAAATTAAATGTAAACACTCCTTTTGTTAAGGTAATTGATAAGCAGAAACAGGAAGTGCCGAGCCAAATCGTTAAAAAAACAGGCAAGAATTTTGAAATTATATTTTTTGCAGATGTACCGTCATATGCAGTACACATTTATGCGGTAGTACCGAGTGACGAAGAATGCAAAATAAAAAATGACCTTGAAGTCAGCGAACACAGGCTTGAAAACAGTAAATATAAAGTTATTTTCAACAAAAACGGTGACCTTGCATATCTGTTTGATAAAGAACTTAACAAGCAGCTTATAAAAGCACCGATTAAGCTTGCATTACTTCACGATACAGGTTCGCTTGCATACCCGTCTTGGGAACTGAGGAAAGAAGATATTGACAAACAACCTTACTGCTATGCAAACACGCCTACATTTGAAACAGTTGAAAACGGGCCTGCAAGAATTGCAATTAAAATTACAAGAGAAGCCGAGTATTCAACAATAATTCAAACAATTTCACTCTACCCTGACAGCAAAGTTATCAGAGTAGACAACGAAATTGAATGGAGAACAAGAAGAACGCTTTTAAAAGCTGTATTTCCGCTTTCTGCATCAAATTACACTGCGAAGTATGATTCCGGAGTAGGATATACAGAAAGAGAAAACAACAACGAAAAACTTTATGAAGTACCTGCTCAAAAATGGGCGGACATTACCGATACGAGCGGTGAATTCGGTGTAAGTATACTTACAGATTGCAAGCACGGTTGGGATAAGCCTGACAACAACACATTGCGCCTCACTCACCTTTAGGTGCATTTACGAAAGAAACGAGGCAGGATTTGCAAGACCTTGGAAGAAACTGCTTCAGCTTTGGTATTTATGGCCATAAGGGTGATATTGAAAACGGAACTAACAAAGAATCAATGAACTTTGCAAGAAAGCTTATCACTTGCGAAGTGAAGAAAAGTGAAAGCAAGGGCGAATTCTCACAGATTGCAAGCTTATTAAAAATAACACACGATAACATTGTTATAAGAGCTGTAAAAATGAGCGAAGATGATGAAAACGCTTTAATAGTAAGGCTTAACAATGCAACCGCAATTGAGCAAAAAAATGCGGCATTGAGTGTTTACCGTGAATTTGAAAAGGTTGACGAAGTTAATACAAGCGAAGAATTTATAAGAAATCACGCAGAAGTTAACGGTAAAGTCATTCGTGTTACTTTAAAGCCGTTTGAAACAATGACTTTAAAAATCAAATTTGCAAAATCAGAAGAATGTGAAAACAATAATACATATTCGCCAATGAGGCTTAATTACAATGTTAAGGCTTTCACAAATTATGATAATATGAAGCATATCATATTGCAAGGCGGCGGATATTCACTTCCTATTGATTTGATTGACAGAAACATAAAAGTCAACGGAATTGAATTTTACATTCCGCACGGTAACAGAAAGAACAAGAAGCCTAAATATGACGCAGTAGCTTGCAGGGGTCAAAGCATAAATCTTGACGGTAAGTATAACCAAATTTACATACTCGCAGGTGCAGTAAGTGAAGAAGACATTGTTGGAACATTTAAAATTGACAGAAAAGATTATAGCATCAATTTTAAATCAATGACAGCGCCATACAGCAAATGGGATATGTACGGACTTGAGCAAACAGCTCATACAGATGATGAAACAGCATTCGGCTATGAATTCACCCACTTGCATCATCCTGAGGGTAACCTCGTAAAAAAAGCAAGAATGTACTTATATTCACTTAATGTGAAAAACAAAAAGCGATTACGCTTCCCTAACAATAACAAATTGGTTATATTTGCAATGACAGCCGCTGAAAAGGAAGAATTTACAAACCTTGCAGATAATGTTATTGACATAGTTGATGATAATTACGATTTCGGCAAAATACCGCCGATTGATAAAATCACCGATAAAACAGATGCAATAACTATCAGAGCCGGAAAAATTCAAGACCAATACAACGGTGGTAAAGGCAAAGGATTTTTAAGAGATAATTTAATAACTAACATTATCAGATCATACACAAAAAGTGAATGGTAAATAACGCAGAAGCGGCTAAATATACATAATTTGTATATTTAGCCGCTTTTTTAAATGTAATGGTAATAAACTTTACAAATACAAATTGTTAAAAACGCTGTGGAAAACGATGTTAAGAATGTGGAAAAGTCGAGCGTACAACATCAAAAAATGTTAAAAACATTGTGGAAAATGTTAAAAATGTAAAGCAAATTACTTGACAGGAAAAGTTTTCCACTTAATAAACACGAGTCGATTATAATATACATATTGTTAATATTATAACAAACAAAAAAGTGCGTCCTAAAAAGACGCACTTTTCATTTAAAGTTTATTACTTTTTAAAGAAGTTGACAATGTCGGTGAAAGCATCATCGTCATTATCATTAAATGTAGAAACAGGAGAAGCTGATGATGATGCTGCCGGAGCAGGAGCTGTAAATGCAGGAGCAACCGGCTGAGGAGGAGCTACTTCCTTATTAGCTGTTGTTGACTTAATCGGTGCGCCAGGGCCTTCATCGCCGAAGCGTGTAGCAATAACAGTAATAATCATTTCATCTTCAAGTTCTTCATCAAAATTAGCACCCCAAATGATTTCACAATCAGGATGAACAGCAGCACTTACGATTGATGATGCTGCATCAATTTCTTCAAGACCAATATCAGTTGAAGCAGTAATATTGATAAGGATACCGCGAGCGCCGTCAATCGAAGTGTTAAGAAGAGGAGAAGAAATAGCCTGCTGAGCTGCAAGTTCAGCCTTATCCTTACCTTTAGCACGACCGACACCCATATGTGCATAGCCGGAATCCTTCATAATTTCAGTTACATCGGCAAAGTCACAGTTTACAAGGCCTGTTGCGTTAACAAGGTCAGATACTGACTGAACACCCTGGCGAAGAACATCATTGGCAATTTCAAATGCGTTAAGAAGAGTAATTTTTTCTTCTGTTACATACTTTAAGTTTTCATTAGGAATTACCATAATTGAGTCTACATACTGTGCAAGCTCCTTGATACCTTCCTGTGCCTGCTTCATTCTTCTGTTACCTTCAAAAGCGAAAGGAGTTGTAACAACTGCAACAGTAAGAATACCGAGGTCTTTAGCAATTTTAGCTACAACAGGGGCTGCACCTGTACCTGTTCCGCCGCCCATACCGGCAGTGATGAATACCATTTCAGCACCTGTGAGAATATCTGTAAGAGCTTCCCTGCTCTCTTCAGCTGCGCGAGTACCAACTTCAGGTCTTGCACCTGCGCCCATACCCTTTGTAGCCTTTTCACCAATAAGGATTTTATGTGTTGCTGTTGACTTTGCAAGTGCCGGCTTATCAGAGTTAACGGCTACAAATTCAACATCCTGAATATTACAGTGTACCATACGGTTAACAGCGTTTCCACCGCCGCCGCCGACACCTACTACTTTAATTTGTACTACTTTTGAGTCATCTGTATCAATTTCATAACGTCCCATTGCATGATTCTCCTTAATTTTATTTTTCAGTCTATATACCCCTATACAGGTTTTCGTTACATATGATATTGTAACAAGATTGTAACCAAATTGCAATACTTTTTTTGAATTATTCTCAAACTTTTTGACAATGTTTTGCAATCGAATTTTATTTTATTTGTCAGGTATGCACAAATTCCGACAATTGTCACATTTTCTGTAAAGTGATTTACTTCACAGCTATTCCTCTGTAAAGTAAATTGACTTGTCAGTTGAAACAGTCATTGTACCTGTTGCATTAGGATTGGAACTGTTAAGCTTATCGCAAGCCGCCAAGCCTTTCATTATCTTTGTATCTAAATCTTTACTGTTACCGAGTTTAAAAGTAATTCTATTATCGTAAACAACATAATTATCGCTTATATTTTTACTGTAAATTGATGTGATTTCAGTAAAATTGTTTTCTTTAATGCAATTTGCCATTCGTTCAAGGCAAGTGCCTACATCGCTGTTTTTAAATTGAATTTTACGGCCGGGCTTCGCAGATTTTACATCTGTTTTATTGATAATAATTCCCGTTGCCATTTGTGCGCCTTTTTCTAGGACTTTAAAATTATTATCAAGAAGAATGTAAGTATTATCTTCACACAAAAGCGAATATGCTACCTTTGCGTCTGTCACTTTTATTTCAATAGCATCAGGAAGTTTGCGCTTAATTTCTGCTTTATAAACATAAGGCAGATTTTCCTCAATTCTCAAAGCGGCTTCATCCGTATTTACGGTAAAAAGGTTTTTACCCTTTTGAATAATACATTGTGATAATATTTTGTCTGATGAATATATTTTGCTACCCGAAGCGGATATTGTATTTATTTGGAAAAATACCGTTAAGCATAAAACTGTGCCTATTGCAATAATTATAAGTACAGCACCTATCCAGCCCATCACTTTTCGTGCTTTATTTTTCTTTTTTCGTTTATTGCTTTCTCTCTGCCTGCGTTCCAAGCGTGTCATTGAATATAAATCACTGCTTTGGCGTGATTTCTTCTCCTGCGCCTGCGTAATACGCTTTTGTGACTCACGATAAATTTTTGGTGGCTCAATACCAAGGTCTAAAAATTCGCTGTCTATTTTAGAATTCGGTTTGCTTCTTTTGGATGCTTTTCGTTTCGCCTGTTTCTTTTTCTGTTGTTCCTTCATTTTTACTCCTCTTAATATTCGCACCTATTGATGAAAGTGCTTTTTCAAGATTTTCATAACCTCTGTCAATATGTTCTATACAATATATATTACTTTCACCGTCTGCACAAAGTGCCGCTACCACAAGCGCCGCGCCGCCACGCAAATCTGTGGCGTGAACATTTGCGGGATGAAGTTTATCAACACCGTTAATAACAGCAATATTGTCTTTAATTTCAATATCTGTACCGAATCTGTTTAATTCGCTGACATATCTGAACCGATTTTCAAATATAGTTTCCTGCAATATAGATGTTCCCTTGGCGAGTGCAAGTGCAACTGCAATGGGAGATTGCGAATCAGTAGGAAATCCGGGATATGGCATTGTTTTAATACTTCTTACCCGTTTTAATCTTTTAGGTGCAGCAAGAGTAAGCGAATTATCGCTTAAATATAATTTACATCCCATTTCTGTAAAAACAGGAAAAATCGGAGATAAATGACTTTGTCTGATATTTTTAACAGTTAATTCATCCGAACATACCGCACCGAGTGACATATAAGTTGACGCAAGTATTCTATCCGGAATAATTGTATGTTCACAAGGATGAAGCTTACTTACACCGTCAATAACTATTGTTGATTCTCCTGCACCGTAAATTTTAGCACCGCAATGATTTAAAAAATCAGCAAGGTCGCTTATTTCAGGTTCTCTTGCAGGGTTGACTATCACCGTTTTACCTTTTGATATGGCTGATGCAATAATAATATTTTCTGTTGCACCAACACTTGGAAAAGGAAGTATAATTTTAGTACCGATTATAAAATCGGCACAAGCACTGATGGATGAACCGTTAACGCTGACATTCGCTCCTAAATCATTAAGTGCTTTTAAATGCAGGTCAATAGGTCTTGTTCCTATTTCGCAACCACCGGGATAATAAATCGAAGCGCATTTTTGCCTCGATAATAATGCACTCAAAAATATTATAGATGAACGCATTGTACGCATTGTATTTTCACTGATTTCGCTGCCTGTAACATTTGTTGCATCAATTATTACAGTATCATTTTCTTTATTAACTTTACAACCAATGGATGCAAGAATATCAAGTGTAACTTTTACATCGCTTAAATCGGGGCAATTATGTATAACACTCTCACCTTTAATTAGAAGTGTTGATGCAAGAATTGGTAAAGCAGAATTTTTAGCTCCGTGAACCGATATTTCTCCAAATAATTTTTTGCCGCCGTTAATTTTAAAATATTCCATTTAATCACCTCTGCACGCTATACTATGCAAAAGTGATTATTTTGTTATTTACCTATTTGGCAAGTGAAATAATAATATCTGCAATTCTTTCTCTTGCGTCGGTAATAGCCATATTTTTGGCATTTTCTTCAATTTGAATAAGCTTGGCAGGGTTTGAAAGCATTGAATCAATTGCTTCTTTAAGTGACTGCGAAGTTAAATCTTTTTCTTCAATAATCGAGCCGGCTCCTCTGTTAACAAGTGCCATAGCGTTATGAAATTGATGATTTTCTGCCACATACGGTGACGGAATTAGGATTGAAGCCTTACCCATAGCCTCGATTTCAGAAAGGCTTGATGCGCCTGCTCTGCCGATTACAAGGTCACAGGCAGACATACAGGTATCCATATCATCAATATACTGCCTAACTTCAACATTGCCTTTAATTAAACCTTTTTCACCCTCGGTAAAACCCTGTTCTTTAAATTTATCAAGAAATTCACTGCCATTAGTACCGACTGAATGAATATGATAATAAGTATCATTTTCGGCACTTTCAAGAAGAATATCATACATGGCGTCATTGAGAGGCTTTGCGCCGAGTGAACCGCCGAATGAAAGAACAAGATATTTATTATTAGGAATACCGAGCTTCTTTCGTGATAAATCTTTTCGTGCATTAAGAAGTTCGCCACGAACAGGAAGACCTGTTACAATTACTTCGTTTTTTGCTTCAAGATGCTTTTTTGCATCTTCAACCGTAAGCATTACTTTATCAACCTCTTTGGCAAGAGTTTTATTTGTAATACCGGGATAAGCATTTTGCTCGTGAATACAAGTAGGAATGTGCATATCAACCGCTGTTTGAAGCACCGGTCCTGAAACATATCCGCCAAATCCTACAACGACATCAGGCTTAAACTGCTTGATAATTTTTTTGCTTTCGCCGTTTGATGTTATAAGCTGGCAAACAGTTTTAATATTATGCAAAATTGCCTTTGGTGCAAATGAACGGCGAAAACCTGAAATTTTAATAGTTTTAAAATCGAAACCTGCGTTTGGCACAAGGCGTGATTCCATATGGTCTGCCGTGCCGACAAACATAATTTCACTTTCAGGATAATTTTCTCTGATATATGAGGCAACAGCAAGTGCCGGGTTGATATGGCCGGCTGTGCCGCCTGTTGCAAATAATATTTTCATTTGATTTACCTATACCTTTTGTTGATTTGTTTTTCGCGATACCGACAGCACAACTCCGATTTCAAGCAGCAGCATAAATATAGCTGTACCGCCGTATGAGAAAAACGGAAGTGCAATACCTGTGTTAGGAAGTGTGTCTGTAATTACAAGTATATTGAACACAACCTGCAAACCGATTTGTGCTACAACACCGATTACAAGAAGTGAGCCGAACTTATCCTTACACCTTGACGCAATTATCAAACCTCTGACTACGAGTGCCGCGAAAAGAAGTATTATTACAGCCGCACCGAAAAATCCGAGTTCTTCACACACAATTGAAAAAATAAAGTCATTTTGCGGTTCTGAAACATAAAGATATTTTTGCTTTGAATTGCCCAAGCCTGTTCCGAAAAATCCGCCTGAGCCGATTGCGTAAAGCGAATTATTTGTTTGCCACCTTGCACCCGTAGGATCAAAATCCTTATCAAGCCAAGCCTCAATACGCGCGCCTGCATAGTTTTCAATAAGATTAGGAAAGCTTACAACAAGAAAGCCGACAAGTGCGATTATTGCAAGTCCAAATGCAAATAATTTCCAATTTGTGCCACCGGCAAACATTAAAGTAGCACCGATTAAAAACATAAGAATTGTACAAGACAAATGATGTTCAAGATAAATAAGGCCGCAGAAAATCAATATAATTCCAACTGGAATTGCAATACCGTATTTAAGTGAATTCATTTTTCTGTAATGGTCATTTATATAAACCGAAAGACTTAATATAATAGTAAATTTAGCAAGGTCAGACGGTTGAAAAGTAAACGGTCCGATTGGTATCCAGCGTTTAAAATCACCAAAATCAGTATGATAGAATAATACAACTATCAAAAAACCTATTGTTACAAAAAATATGACTTTATATAAAGCTTTCAGTACCTTATAGTTAAGTTTTGAAAAGAAAAACATTCCCACAAGGCCGCCAACTGCAAAAATAAGCTGGCGAATAAAATAGTAATATGAACTGTCCTTATAATAATACGCATACGGATATGACGCTGAAAAGAGCATTATTAAACCGATTGTTAAAAGTGCTATTGTTAACCCCAAAAACGGAATATCAATACTGCCAACAAGAAAATAGGTATCTTTAAAATTTTTCCATTTGCTTGGCTTAACAACTAATTGCTCGTTATCATTTTTTGGCACAAGAACACTCCTTTCAATTAAAATTTAAAATAAAATCATTTTGCAAAATTGCCGAAGTAAAGAAGAAGCACGCCGATTGCACAGCCGATCGCATTTACTGTTGAGAATACAACGCAGATTTTCTTTTCTTTCCAGCCGCACATTTCAAAATGGTGATGAATAGGTGCCATTTTGAATATGCGCTTACCGTGTGTGATTTTAAAATATCCTATTTGGATAATATCACTCATAGTTTCACAAACATAAACAATACCGATTGGAAGAAGAATAATCGGGCATTTGCAAAGATAACCGAGAGCTACAACCATTCCGCCGAGGAACAGCGAACCTGTATCACCCATAAAGGTTTTAGCAGGATTCCAATTCCAGCAAAGGAAACCGAGAACTCCGCCCAAAAGTGCGCCTGCAAAAATATTAAGGCCTGCAAAACCTTGAATATAGCTTATAACAATAAACGCAATTGCAACGGTAGTTGTTACACTTGAGCAAAGTCCGTCAATACCGTCTGTAAGATTAACCGAATTGACACAGCCATATATAATAAACAGAGATAAAATCCAAAATACAATTGCCGTAAATATATTTTTTTCAAAATTTACTGTACCGATAAAAGGAATATACCAGCTTGTATTATGTGATACCCAAAGAGTAGTGATATATCCTAAAGTAACGATAAGTTGACCGAGTGTTTTTTGCTTTGGTGAAAGGCCCTCATTTCTTTTAAGCTTAATTTTAGTGAAATCATCAATAAAGCCTACAAGGCCGCAGCCGAGAGCTAAGAGAAGCCCACCGAAAAGAAGAACTAATTCACGACCATTCATAATTGAAGAATAGTCGCTTTCAAGTTCTCCGCCTGAAAGATGATAGATTAAAGCAGTAATTCCAAATGAAAGAACTATGCCGATAATAAACATAATTCCGCCCATATTAGGCGTACCCTGCTTTGATTTATGCCAGCTTGGGCCTATATCAAGAATTGTTTGCCCAAATTTCAATTTGCGAAGCCACGGAATTATTACAAATCCAAGGCCTGCGGTTACACCGAAAGCTATTATTACACTGATTATTAAAGCAATTGTACTGTTCATTTATTTTTCCCACCTGTTGTACACATTATTTATTACATCCTCAAGCTTCATACCTCTTGACGCTTTAAATATAACTGCGTCACCCTTGTGTGCAAGCTCAAAAAGTTTGTTTGAAAGTTCATCTTTATTATCAAAATAAAAGGCATTTTTCATACCGTTTTGCTTAGCACCGTCAACGATGTACTTTGCGTCATTACCGTAAGCCAAAAGGTAATCTATATTATTATCGGCAACCATTTTGCCGACATCCGAGTGTGCTTTTTTTGAAAAATCGCCGAGTTCAAGCATATCACCCAAAACAGCAATTCTTTTATTTGCATTTACATTAGCAAGTGTTTTAATTGCTGCATTCATTGAATCGGGACTTGCGTTATAGCAATCTTCAATAGAAATTATACCGCCGACATTTACGCTTTTCTGCCTCATTCCTGCTGGAACATAGTTTGCAAGAGCTCCGGCCGCCTTTTTGGAATCAATACCGAGAGTTATGCCGACTGTGAAAGCCGCAAGTGCATTATAAACATTATGAATACCTATTGTAGGAATTGATATATGCTGTGAAGACAAAGAAAACTGAACTGTCGGCCCATCGGTTTCATCAATGATTTTCGAAGTTGAGTATTTAACATCAAAAGAAGTTGAACCGTTTTCTTCCTTAATATCAACCGCCTTAAATTGAGCGTCGCTTTCAATACCGAATGTGATTACATTATACTTTTGCATAATTTCATCATTATCAAGTATCGTTTTAAGCATATCGTTATCACAATTTATAATAAAAGGTGAACCTGCTTTAAGTCCGTCAAGAATTTCAAGCTTTGATTTGAGTATGCCCTGCCTTGAACCGAGATTTTCAATATGCGACACACCGATATTTGTTATCATCGCAATTGTTGGCTTTGTTGCTGTAACAAGGCGATGAATTTCGCCAAAATGGTTCATACCCATTTCAATTACCGCCGCTTCGGTACTGCTGTCAATTTGAAACAGCATTTGCGGAAGTCCTATTTCATTATTCAAATTACCCTGTGTTTTAATGGCATTAAACTGCGAATTAACTACAAGGTGAGTAAATTCCTTGGTAGTAGTTTTGCCTACCGAGCCAGTAAGTGCCACAACGGGAATATCAAATTTTGAACGATAATATCCAGAAAGTGACAGAAGTGCTTTTGCAGTATCATCAACCTTTACATAAGACCCTGCCACTTCAATATCTTCACTAATCATAACAGCCGCCGCACCCAAATTTAAGGCTTCATTTGCAAATTGGTGGGCATCAAATCGTTCACCTTTAATGCAAATAAAAAGGCAACCTTTTGTAATTTTTCTTGTATCTATGCAAACAGCATTAACCTGCGCATCAAACTTTGTTTGAGTGCCGAGTGCATTTGCAATTTCTTTTAAAGTTAAAGTTTCCATAATTTAATTCATTTTACCGAGTACTTCGGCAATTACTTCTCTTTCATCAAAATGAATTGTTCCTGTTGGCAGGATTTGATAAGTTTCATGTCCCTTACCTGCAAGAAGAATAATATCATCTTTCTTTGCGTGAGTTATTGCATATTCAATAGCTTCGTGCCTGTTTTCAATAACTTTATAAGGAGTTTTTATATTTTTCATACCGACAAGAATATCATCAATAATTGCGCTTGGATTTTCACTGCGAGGATTATCTGATGTTACAATGCAGTAATCAGAAAGTTCAGCGGCAATTTTGCCCATTTTAGGCCTTTTTGTTTTATCCCTGTCACCGCCGCATCCGAAAAGTGTAACTACCCTGCCTTTTGCAATTTCTTTAAGGGAAGTAATAATATTTTCAAGTCCGTCAGGTGAATGGGCATAGTCAATAATGATTGTAAAATCCCTATTGCTTGGCACAACTTCAATTCTGCCCTTTACACCCTGCGATTTTGATACAGCTGAAAGCACATCATCAAAATCAATACCGAGAGCGAGCGCACAAGTTGTGGCACAAAGTGAATTATAAACCGAAAATCTACCAGGAATCGGGCAAGTACATCTGCCGATAGAATCATTAGATACTATTTCGTATTCAACACCGCTTGATTTAAACTTGACATTTTTGGCGGTATATGTTGCATCATTTGTATCAACAGCATAAGTTACTACTTTATCAAACTCAAGCCCGTCAATTATTTTCAAGCCGTGTTCATCATCGGCATTGGTAACTGCAATATCGCAATTTTCAAAAAGTATTCTTTTTGAAGCAAAATAGTTTTCCCAAGTTTTATGATAATCAAGATGGTCTTGTGTAAGATTTGTAAAAGCACCGAGTGCAAAACGAAGTCCATTAACTCTGCCTTGAGCAAGAGCCTGCGACGAAACTTCCATAACACAATATTCACAACCTGCTTTTACCATAAGTGAAAAAAGCTTTTGAAGTTCATATGGGTCAGGAGTTGTATATTTTGCAGGATAAATTTCATCACCCACCATATTTTGAACCGTTCCTATAAGGCCAACTTTTTTGCCTACATTTTCAAGAATTTGCTTGATAAGAAAAGTTGTAGTTGTTTTACCGTTTGTACCGGTTAAACCTATAAGTTTTAATTTATCAGCCGGGTTACCGAAGAAATTTGCACATATCGGTGAATACACAGCCCTTGAATTTTCAACAATAATTTGCTTGTCAATTCCGAGATCGTGTTCAACTACTACCGCAGCAGCACCTTTATCAAGCATTTCTTTTGCAACCGAATGGCCGTCAAATGCCGCACCTTTAATGCATATAAACAGCGAGCCCTCTTTTACAAGACGCGAATCCTGTGTAACATCCAAAACTTCAACATCATCAAATTCATTTTGAACATTGATTCCCTTTAATAAATCTTTAAGCCTCATTTTAAAACCCCATATCTTTAATCAAAATTGATTTTAGTCTAAAACTGATTGTGTATTTTTGAAAGTCACCGTAACAACTGTGCCTTTTTCAAGTTTTGCCTGCTTTTCTTCGCTCTGGCGGTAAGCAACTACCGTACCGCTCGACATACTGTTACCGGCAATTTGAATATTTAAAGAACTGCTTGAAGCAAGGTCTTTAGCTTCCGTAACCGTAAGACCTGTAAAATCAGGAACATTTACAGTTTCCTTTTCGCTTTCATCTGTATAAAGATAAACTGTACCGCCGTTAGGAATTGCATCTGCGCCTGATGGGCACTGCCTTGTTACAGTTGACTCGTCACCTATTATAACATAGTTGAGGTTATTTTCCTTAAGAGCAGCTTTTGCATCGTCAAGGCTTTTTCCTACAACATTAGGTGTTTCTTTAGAAAGGTCTTTCATTTCTTTTTCATCATATTTCGGCTCGATACCGAGAACATTCATAGCTTCCTGTGTAACTTGAGCCGCAATCGGTGCGCAAAGAGCGCCGCCGCCTAAATCCTGATTAGGTTCATCAACAATAATAAGCATTGCAATTTCAGGATCATCACTCGGAGCAATAGCCGCGAATGAAACAATGTACTTATCACCCTCGCCCTCTTTTGATTCACCAAGCTTAGTGGATGTACCCGTTTTACCGCCGACACTGTAACCTGCCACATAACCGTTTTTACCTGTACCGTTATCTACAACAGATTTCATCATAGCACGCATTTTTTTGGATGTATCGGAACTGATTACCTGTCTAATCTCTTTAGTTTGAGTTTTTTTGACAGTTTTTCCGTTTGAATCAACAATACTTGAAACAAGGTAAGGTTGAAGAAGCTTACCGCCGTTAGCAATAGCGCAAAGGCCGGTGCATACCTGAATAGGAGTAAGAGAGTTTGTTTGACCGAATGATGCAGATGAAAGTTCAACTATACCGTATTGGTCTTCCTTGTAATACTGCGGTGAAGCTTCACCCGGAAGGTCTATATTTGTTTTCTGTGTGAATCCAAAAGCATCAAAATACTTGAAGTAGTTATGAACGCCTAATTTTTGACCTATTGTGATAAAAAACGGGTTGCACGAATTTTCAAGTCCCTGTGTAAGTGTTTCTGTTCCGTGGCCGGGATGATAGTGGCATTTCATACGGTACTTATCAACTTGGATTGCACCTGTGCAAGTATATGTTGTGTTTAAATTTACAACATTTTCCTCCAAAGCGGCAGATGCGACAAAAGTTTTGAAAACAGAACACGGAACATAAGTATCCGATACCGTAAAGTTTCTCCACTGATTTTGAACCGCAGCACTTTCAGCTTCCTGCTTAGCCGTTTTATCGGTAAGTTTTTTAATGGCTTTTTTATTTTTGCTGTATGTAAGCTTATAAGGGTTATTGCAATCATAATCAGGCATTGATGACATTGCAAGCACCGCACCTGTGTTACAGTTCATTACAACACCGTAAGCGCCCTTTGCCTGATATTCATTCATAGTTTCTTTCAAACCTTTTTCAAGGTAATACTGAATTGTTTGGTCAATTGTAAGGACAACCGAATTACCGTCAGAAGCCGCAATACTTGTTTCATAATCGTTTGCAATGTTGTTTGAAACAGCGTCCTTTGCTGTAATGATTCTTCCGTTTGTTCCGGTTAAATCTTCGTCATAGTAAGCTTCTATTCCGGAAAGGCCTTGGTCATCAGAACCGGTAAAACCGATAACACTTGAAGCAAGCGAACCGTAAGGGTAATATCTTTTGGTGGTTTGCTCCGTTCCTATGCAATCACCGAGTTCATTTTTCGACACGAATTTTGAAAGTTTCTCTTTTATGTTATTTTCGACTTTTTTTTCAACTAACTCATAATGATTTTGATGAGTTGTTTTTTCGTAAAATTCTTTTTTTGCTTCGTCGTCATATTTGAAAAGAGTGGCAAATTCATTTGTGATAAGTTGCCTTTCCTCATCGTCTTTAATATTCAGCGGGTCGATAAAAACATTCCATACCGAAGCCGACTGTGCAAGAACATTTCCGTTAGCGTCGTATATCGTTCCGCGCATTGCGGAAATCTCTGTATCCTTAAGCTGCTGTGATTCAGCTTTTTGTGCAAGTTCTTCGCCCCTGACGATTGTTAAATAAAAAACTCGCACCGCTGTTGTTGTCATAAGAAAGATGATTACCAACGACATTATCAAAATTCTTTTCAGCATTCTCTTTGATGTATTCACTTTTAATCATCTCCCTCGCAATTGTTATCTTATTTAATAATAACATATGAGAGTTAAGTAAATATTCTTAACTCTCATAATAGATTTACGCTGTAATAATATATATTATTACTTGGCGGCAGTCTTTTTTTCAGCCTTGGATTGCGCCTGCTTTTGATTCAAAATTGCCTGTGCTGCAGCCATACGCTTTTGCTTATATTGTGAAACATCAATATACTTAATTTGATTGGATTTCATTTTAGTCATACCAAGTTTCTCGACAGCATATTGGTCAATCATATTCATTGACACAAGGCTGTCAAGCTCACTGTTAAGGCGTGTATTTTCACTTTGTGAAACAGAAAGATTTTTTTGCAAATCTGAAATTTCGTGTGTTAATTCGTTAGTTTTGGCATTAGTATAAAGCACTGCAAAAAGCATAGTAAGGCACAAAGCCGCCACCACTGAAATTTGCAAAGCTTTTTTTAAGCTCAATTTCTGCTCGTGAAGAAGTTGGGCTTTGCTTTTTCTTTGGCTTCTTTCTCTAACCTTAAAATCCTTTTTTGGCGTAGGAACATAAGACGGAGCTGCCGAAGTACGCTGATAGTTAAACGCCTGCACGGCATATGCGGCTTCCGTGCTGTATGAATAGCGCCTGAAATCGCCTGTATTAGTCATTTTTTACTCCTCCTCGTTTTTTATAGTCCTATATATTCAAATTAAAATTTCTCAAAAATTCTAAGTCGTGATGACCTTGCTCTCGGGTTTTCATCAAGTTCTTCTTTAGACGGAGAAATTGATTTAAAACTTTTGCCTTTCGGCTTATTTCCGCATACACAAACCGGGAATTCCTTTGGACAGGTGCAACCTTGACACCATTTTGAAAACTGCTCTTTTACAATTCTATCTTCTAATGAATGGAAAGTAATTACAGCAATTCTGCCACCCGGTGCAAGAATTTCAAATGCGTCTTCAAGTGTTGATTTAAGCACATCAAGTTCCGCATTAACTTCGATTCTTATAGCCTGAAATGTTTTTCTTGCAGGGTGTGAATCTCTCATCGCCCTTTGCGGCATTGAGGCCTTAATTATATCTACAAGCTCAAAAGTTGTTTCAATAGGCTTTTCCTGTCTTGATTTAACTATATTTGCCGCAATTCTTCGTGAAAATTTTTCTTCTCCGTATCTGTAAATAATATCCGCAAGTTCTTTTTCATCGTAATTATTTACAACATCATAGGCACTGAGTCCGCTTTTACTCATTCTCATATCAAGCGGGGCATCTTTATGAAAAGAAAATCCCCTCTCGGCAGTATCGAGCTGAAACGAACTTACTCCTAAATCAAGAAGCAGGCCGTCAATTTTATCAATATTAAGATTTGAAACAATGTTTTTTATATTTGAATAATTATCGTGAACGATAGTTACATTCTCTTTATTTCCGAGTCTTTCGTTAAGAACTTCTATTGCGTCTGGGTCTTGGTCTATTGAAATAACTCTTTTAGCGGTTTTTGCAATTTCACCGCTGTGACCTCCGCCGCCTGCCGTGCCATCAACTATAATTTTATTTTTGTTTAAATCAAGTGCCTTTATTGCTTCATCAAAAAGCACACTTTTGTGAACAAATTCCATTACTGCTCATTCCCCTTGACTTTATCCATCAAGTCATAAATACCTTGTGTATGGTCATAAGTGTTATAAATTTTTTCATACTCGTCGGTATTCCAAATTTCAATTACAGCACCTTTACCTTTAAATACAACTGTTGACTCATTTGTAAGAGCAGAAGCTTCCTTAAGTCTTTGGTTGACGGTAAATCTGCCCTGGGCATCAAGTACACCCTCTTCTGCATTATCAAGAAAGCTTGTAGTGGCATCATATTTCTGATTTTCAGTACCCTGCTGCATTGCATCATATGTTGATTCAAAATGCTCAACAGGATAAAGAGTAAGGCATTTACAACCCCTTACGGTAACAGCTACCATATAAAACTCTTTTCCAAGGCGTTCTCTCCACTTAGTCGGAACAGAAAGTCTGCCTTTAGAATCAAGTTTATAACCGTCTAAAGTACCTACAAACAAACGCATAACTTCTGCTCCTTTCGTGAATTTTGATGTAATCTTAATGGGATTTACTTGAAATCTATGGGATTTAAGTGGAATTATCACCATTGATTACATTATATAAGGGTACAGTGGTATTGTCAAGTGCAAATTAACGCGATACCGAATTTTAATATTTGTAACACTTTTGTAACTTTTTAATCATAAAAAAGAGGCGAACAATGTTCGCCCAAAGTAGTTTTATTCATTTATACTATCTAAAATTTAAGAACGCAGGGGCGATTATCAATCGCCCCTGCGTGATTTTATTTCGTCTTAACGCTCTTCACCTTTGACCAAGAAGAATAAAATTTCTTACCGTTTACTGTTTTATATGTACGAATACGAACATAATATTTTTCCTTTGCCTTAAGCTTTTTAACCTTATTCTTAGTTGTTTTTTGCTTCTTTCTTACACACAAAAAAGAAGCCAAGTTTCCTTAACTTCTTTTCACTTTTCTTCAAATACTATATTAACTAATTGTTGATATTATGTCAAGTCACAATTTTAATTATATTTGAAATTACCTGTCCACTTGCCACAGTAACTACAAGACCAACATTCATAACCATACGGAGATATTTTATAATATTCCTCTACCGTGATTTTTCCCTCTTGCCATTGCTTATAGTGACTATTGTCAACATCTTCCCAGTACTTTTCAACTTCATCCCTACTATTAAACCACTTTTCCATATTACCGCAGCTCATACTATGATCATTATTGTTTGTGCAATGCATTTCTTTATGAATATTGTCTTTATTAGATTTTGATTCTTTTGAGATTTTTGCACTCTTTACTTTAGACCATTTTGAATATTTTTTTCCTTTATATGTTCTTATCCGAACATAGTATTTTTTTGCTGCTTTTAGCTTGGTTATCTTTTTTGACCCCGTTTTAGCACTCTTTATTTTTATTGATTTGTTTCCCTTTTTAAATTTACTGTTAGTAGAATACTGAATCTGGTATCCTGTAATACTTGATTTTTTCTTCCATTTAACTGTAAATGCTTTGTTTTGTGCCTTTATCGATGTAATTGTCGTTGTTGGCATTGATTCAGCCAAAACAGTTATAGGAAATGTCATTGATATTAACAATATTATTGTTGTTATTATAATAATAATCCGTTTCATTATTTTTCTCCTATATAAACTTTTAGTTATATTTAAAATTACCTGTCCACTTGCCACAGTAACTACAAGACCAACATTCGTAACCGTATGGTGACTTCTTATGATATTCTTCAAATGTAATTGTTCCATTCTGGTACTGTTGGAAATATCCAATATCCACTTCATCCCAGTATGCTCTAACTTCGTCCTTATTGTTAAACCACTTTCCCATATTACCGCAGCTCATACTATGATTGTTATTGTTTGTGCAATGGGTTTCTTTTTGGATATTATCTTTGGTACATTTTGACTCTTTCGGAGTTTTTATACTCTTTACTTTAGACCATTTTGAATATTTTTTTCCTTTATATGTTCTTATCCGAACATAGTATTTTTTTGCTGCTTTTAGCTTGGTTATCTTTTTTGATACCGTTTTAGCACTCTTTATTTTTATTGATTTGTTTCCCTTTTTAAATTTACTATTCGTTGAATATTGAATTTGGTATCCTGTAATATTCGATTTTTTCTTCCATTTCACAGTAAATGCTCTATCTTGAGCTTTAATTATACTAATTGATGTCGAAGGCAATTGTGGTGACGCACAAACTGTAGTATAAGATAATGTTGAATTTGTCAATATTATTATTGATAATATAATAGCTATTATATTTCTTATCCGCTTCATTTATTCACCATTTACTTTCTATTATCTGTTATCTATATTTGAAATTACCAGTCCATTTTCCACAATATCCACAAGACCAGCATTCATATCCATATGGTACTTTTGTTACATATTCTTGATATGTAATTTCTCCATTTTCGTATTTTTGGGCATAATTATTATCAATTTCCTTTAAATATTGTTCTATTTCTCTTTTGTTATTAAACCATTTTCCTATATTCCCACAACTCATACCATGGTTGTTATTGTTTGTGCAATGCTCACAATTCTCAGTAGTTACATTTTTCTTTTTAGACCAACTTGAATAGTATGTTTTCTTATTAACTATTTTATATGTTCTTATCCGAACATAATATTTTTTTGAAGGTTTTAATCCTGTTATTTTTTTCGATACAGTTTTGGCTTTTTTTATCTTGATTGTTTTATTTCCCTTTTTAAATTTACTGTTAGTAGAATACTGAATTTGGTATCCTGCAATATTTGTTTTTTTCTTCCATTTAATCGTAAATGCTTCACTTTTTGTTTTTACTGATGTAATTGTTGTTGACGGAATATTTGTAGCAAAAACTGTAGTTGTAAATGCGAGCGATATAACTAACAGTAACACTACTATTACTATCGAAAAGATTTTTTTCATTGGTTTTCTCCTATTCTTATTATCTATATTTAAAATTTCCTGTCCACTTTCCACAATAACTACAAGACCAACATTCATATCCATAAGGACAATTTTGATAATATTCCCCACTACTTATTTCATCATTAACCCATTTGCTATTCCATTTTTCACAATAATTTTCATAATAAGTTTTAAATTCATTTTTGCTTGCAACCCATATCCCAGCATCTCCACAACTTGTACTATGATTGTTATTGTTTGTACAATGCTCACAATTCTTAGTAGTTACATTTTTCTTTTTAGACCAACTTGAATACGATTTCTTTTTCTTAACTATTTTGTATGTTCTTATCCGTACATAATATTTTTTTGATGATTTTAAATCGGTTATTTTCTTAGAGGCTGTTTTCGCTTTTTTGATTTTAACTGTTTTAGTGTTTTTCATGCTAAATTTACTGCTTGTTGAATACTGAATTTGATAACCCGTGATTTTTGTCTTTTTCTTCCATTTAACTGTAAATCCGTTATCTTTTGCACTTAAAGAAGTTATTGACGTAGCCGGAAGCTTACTTGCGGCAAAAGCAGAAAAATCAACAAGTGAAACAATACTTATAAGCATTACAAATGACAAAAGCAAACTAAAAATCTTTTTCATACAAAACCTCCGAATAAGACTAAATATTACATTTTATATAATATCATCGGCAAAATAAATTTGCAATAAAATAAAAAGAAATGTTGTTGTACAAATATATAATTATATGATATAATACCTTTATATTGAATATCGGAGGACAGAATATGCAGGAATACAAAACCTCGTGGAGAGAAAAAATCTGCTTTGGTGTAGGTGCGGTAGGACTTGATTTAAGCTACGGAATGTTTTATTCATTTTTAAGCTATTATTTATCAAGCGTGCTTGGGCTTAAAGAAGCGTTTTTGCTTCTTCTCACTCCTATTGCAAGAATATGGGACGGAATTAACGACCCTATGATGGGTACAATAGTTGACAACACAAGAACAAAACACGGTAAATACAGACCTTGGATACTTATCGGTGCTATATGCAACGCAGTTGTACTCTTTTTACTTTTCACAAACTTTGGAATGAGCGGAACGAAGCTATATATTTACATAGGCGTTATGTACATACTTTGGGGTATGACGAATACAATGGCTGATATTCCGTATTGGAGTATGGTACCTTCTTTCACATCAGACCCTAAAGACAGAAACCTTGTTTCAACCGTTGCAAGAACTTTTAGCGGTTTGGGCCAAGGCATAATTACGGTGGCAACACCTATTATTTTGCCTATGCTTTCAACCGGAATGACAACGGATAAAGGTTACAGTGCAACAGGCTTTTCACGCTGGGCAGGAATATGCGGAATAATGCTTGTACTTTTTTCAACCATATGCGTACTTTCAACCAAGGAAAAAAATGTAGTATACGGTGAAAAAGCCAAGTTTTCATTTAAAAAGATTTTTTCCGTTATTGCACACAATGACCAACTTGTTGTATTTATGATAGTTGCAATGCTTTCAAATGCCGGTTGGTACTTAACATCAGGCACAGCGGTATACTATTTTTCAGATGTACTTGGTGAGCCAAAAGCACAGAGCCTTTTCCAAACTATCGGTGCTGTCGGCTCAGTTTTAGGTCTTGCTGTAATTCCTATACTTTCAAAATGGATGAATAAAAAGAAAATTTATCAAATTTCACTTATCGCCACTATAATAGGATACATTATGATGTATGTTTTCGGGCCTATTCTTAAAATAACCATAGCACTTGATATTGCATATATCGTTTCATCAACGGGTATAGCGGCAATGTTTGTAGGTCAAACAATTTTTCTTGCAGATATTGTTGACTACGGCGAATATAAAAACGGAGAAAGAAACGAATCAATCACCTTTTCTATGAAAGGATTTTTGCAGAAAATGGCTTACACCATTCAAACAATAGTTCTTTTCGGCGGATTGGCACTAATGGGATATAACAAGCAAATAACAAGTGCCACAAAAGCTATTA
>OBZQ01000560.1_pt1 | contig 24753 bp, 16 predicted proteins | sample 1495531 | NCBI WGS metagenome assembly OBZQ01 (sample SAMEA2580237, study PRJEB22360) | human gut metagenome | biome: human gut; feature: human-associated habitat; material: faeces | place: Denmark | collected 2008/2010
CACGATATCGGCGGAGCAATCAGCCGGAATCGTCACGGTAAGCATAACCTGATCCCCTTCCCGTTTCCATTCGCTGGCGATACGGCCGCGTACGGAATGATACTCACCTTTCGCCCAATCCAGTTCTTTCACGAAATGAGGCGTGATACGGATATGACGGAAGCCCGGAGCCGAGTCATCATGATTGATACCGGCCAGCTGGTTCATCATCCAAGCGGAGACATCTCCCATAAAGACATGGTTCAAGGAAGCGTCGGCAAACTTCGGACTAAGTGTCCACGTCTCCGGCAATGTGGAGTAACCCATCGTCTCTACCCAATATCCCCAAGAAGGTGCCTCGGTCTTCGTGATCATCTTCATGGCATCCTCGATATAGCCATATTTCGTAAGCATGGCCGGAACGGTCTTACTGCCTAATAGACCAAAATCCAAGAAATAGTTATTTCCCGCTACCACCTCACGCAGCTTATCCGCCACGAGTTGTTCCTTTCCTTCCGGTACAAGTCCCAGATACAAGGCCAAGGCTTGCGCCGTTTGGGTCCCTTCGGCATACACACCGGTCTCGGCGTTGAAGAACTTCTGGTTGATCAAGGATTTGAGCGTATTCGCTTTCTCTTGATAAGGAGCGGCGTCCTTGCCCAGCAAAGAGGCGAAGCGAGCCATCAACTTATAATCCAGATAATAGTAGGCGGTAGAGGTATATTCATTATTCGTCGTAGCTTTCCAATACACCCAGTCACCCAAGCCAAACGGCAAGTAACCGTCTTTCTCTTTCGTCTTCAAATAATCCAGATATCGCAGCATCGTAGGATATAAGCGTTCTATACTGCGAGACTCTCCATAATAATCATACAAGGCGTTCGGGATGATAAACATGACAGCGTCCCAAACCGGACCCGGCCACTCGCCATATCCCCAACCGCTGGAAGGAATGATACCGGAAATCTCACCCGCCTCACGCTGGTTGTCGATAATGTCATCCATCCATTTCTCATAAAGCGTGATACCATCGAAGCCCAGCAAACCGAGGTCGATCGCGATATGCGCGTCGGCTGTCCAGCCATTCTTCTCCCGTTGCGGGCAATCGGTCGGGATACTGTGCAGGTTACTGCGGTAAGCCTGCATCGTAGCCTCCCATATCTTATTCAATAGAGGATTCGAACAAGCGAAGGAACCGGACGGACGGACATCGGTATGCATAAACAAGCCGGTCAAGTTCTCTTCCGTTAAAGTAACGGGACGGCTGCTCTCCACCTCCACGTATTGGAAACCGTGATAAGAGAAGGAAGGCATGAAGATCTCCTCCTCTCCCGTACCTTTCAAGGTAAAGACATCCATCTGGAATACCTCGTCCGGCTTGACCGGATGATAATATACATTGATATTGCCTTGCTCCAAGCGACCATCTTTCTTCAACAACTCACCATGTTTTAACGTGATACGGGTTCCCGCCTCGCCTTTCACCTTTAAGCGGCAAAGGCCGGACATGTTCTTCGGGAAAGAATATACGTATAATTGATCGGAGAAACGTTTCATAGACACGGGTCTCACCTCTTCCGTGATACGGATTCCCGGCATTTGCTGGGCTACCAACAGAGGTGCCGGAGCCTGCGCCGGAAGTGCCGCTTCCCATTTACTATCGTCGAAATGAGCGGTTTTCCATCCGGCCTCTTCCAGCCGGGCATCGAATTTATCGCCGCTGTATATATTATTATAGGTATAGGCCCCGGTGGAAGTCTTCCAAGTCTCGTCCGAGCCAATCACCTCCGTCGTACCATCCGTATAGGTAATACGTAACTCACATAGCAGGCGGGGACGATCCCGCCAGCGTGCCTCATGGAAATTCCAGACCGCCACGGACTGCTCGTTGTACCAGCCGTTTCCCAAAACAGCGGCCACGGCGTTGTCGCCTTGCTTCAGCAAAGAGGTAACATCATGCGTCACGTACAAGATACGTTTGTCGAAATGCGTATACCCCGGGTCCAGATAATTCGTTCCGACCCGCTCGCCATTGATGAATAGCTCATGATACCCGGCGGATGCTACGTACACACGGGCATCCTTCACTTCCTTGCCTACCGGGAAAGACTTGCGGAACAGAGGGGCAGGCTCGAACTCCTTATCCTTATGATCGGTAATCCAAGAGGCGGACCAATCCGAGGGATCGAACTTAGCGGTCTCGAAAGAAGCCGTCTCCGAGGTAGCGCACGGACGCCCTTCACCATCCCATACCGTAACATTCCAGTAATAACGGGTATGAGGTTTCAGGGCCATTCCTTCCGCATAGGGCCGCAGGTCGTCCGGACTCGTACCGATCCGTACCTCATAGCGGGAAGCCTTAAAGCCCTCCTCATTTCCGGAGTATTCCCATGTAAAGCGAGGAGACGAAGTATCCAAGCCGATAGGCTCCGTAAGGTATTCCGTACGGAGATTCGTAGGTATCGTTAATTCATTATTGCTTTTGCAACCGCCTAATAAGAGGGCGGCGAAAGCGTAGATATAAATAGACTGTTTTATTCGCATAGTAGCATCGTTTATTTTATTATTCATATTTGTTTTTAATCCATACAAACACGGATTTCTTCAGGAGCGTTGATATGGCTTATCACCTTACCGTCCGCACCTTTCTCATGTCGGATCTCAATCACCCCATAAGGCGTGGGAAACGTACCTTCCACCCATTCGAGATCTCCCAGATGTGGGATGATACGTACCGTACGGCAACCCGGTTCCACCACTTGTACGCCCAATACGTACTCGCTCAACCACGATGTGGGGCCCGAAGCCCATCCATGGCACAAGCTATGGCGGAAACCTTGATAGCAATACGCCCCATAATCCCCATGAATGTCTTTTTTCCCAGCGGGAACCAGCTCATCAATACGCCCTGCGTCAGGAAGCCATTCCATATTGAAATCCTCCCAAAACGTCGTAGCACCTACATCCAGCATAGCTCCCCAATACGTACGGATCACATCTAACGCACCTTGGTAATTACCAGCCAACGCCATCGCCCGTAGCATATAATACCCGTAAAACGTAGAGAAGCCTTTCGCCCCGTCCACCGCCAAGCAACGCTCGTTCGCCTCCTTAGCATCCATAATACCCGCCAGAGCCATCAAGGCGGCGGCCTGTTTATCCCCGGGTGTAATCCGATCTTTCTCCGAAGGGAACCGGGATTTCTTCCGAAGGGAAAACTCAATAGCCTTGGAAGCTACCATACGACATTCCGAAGCCAACGCATCCTCGCCTAAAACGGTACATAACTCCTCTCCCGCACGCATGGCTTGTATCATCAGCGATTGAAGGCCGGCATCGATAGCGGGTGTATTCTCACTGGAAGGCCAATCCAAGAAACGGTTCCCATCCAGTCTCTCTTGTCCGCTTGGGTCAACCTTCGAGATCAAGTGACGCAACAAAGCAGTCATATAAGAGCGTTGCTCTTGTAGATACGCAAGATTCCCTTGGTAATAATACCAATCCCTCTGGATCAACAACCACCAGATCGAGTACGAACTGATACCGTTCATCCAACTAGGCAGCGGCGTAATATCCCGAATCAAATCCAAGCTCTTAGGAACCACCTCATTATAACCGAAGACGGTACTGACCGTCATTACCTCCGGATGTAAATCCCCCACCCAGACCAGACGATCCCGTTTTACGCCGTCCCATAGATATTCCTGCATATTCAAGTGGACCGTGTACGCACCTGTCTTCCAGATCCGGTTCAACCGCTCGTCATTACAACGGAAAGAGCCCAGATAAGGAATATCCCGAAACGTGGAGATCGCACGGACCTCTTTTAATTGCAACTCCGTAGAATCACCCAATACATCAATACGCACGAAACGGAAACCGGAATTACCGATCTCCTGCACGCCCAGCCAAGGGAGCGATACCACGAAATCCCGCATCGCATGATCGTTGCTCGCCCCGTTCGCGCCATCTATCTCGCACATAGCCTCACTAACGGACTCGCCGAAACGAACCCGCACGGAAACCGGATCGTGAGACGATGGCATACCGGTCACCAACTGAAGACCGCCTTGCAACTCCTTCCCGAAATCAAGCAGCAAAGCGGGATGTTCGGTTGGCGTACTTTTCAACACACACAACCGATTATTCGCCAAATCTGACTGTCCGTTGCCCGGAACAAGCAAATGGTTCGCTCCCGTAATTCGCGAACTATCTTGCTGCCAGACAATACGGACCGGAGCGATATACTCCCGTGTCCGATGGTCTCGCTGCTGGGCGAACAACGTGAACGAACCGATCCCTATGAATAGAATGATTAATTTCTTTCGCATACGCTAGAGTCCAAAAGCCGGAACCAAGTCATCCAATTGCTGCTCCGTCATACCTTCCGGCTCGTAACCGGTCATGCGGGCACTGAAATAGATCTGGGCGGATTTACTCAACGTATCGATCGCATCGAAGCACTCGATCAGGTCCTCACCGACGGCAAGGATACCGTGCTTCTCCCAGAACACCACGTCGTGCTCCTCCAACTGACGGATCGTAGCGTGCGCCAACGCCAAAGTGCCCGGTATCTCGTAAGGAACGATACCGACCCCTTTCGGCACGATAATCCGACATTCCGGGATCATACTCCATAACGTGCGGGTAATCTTCTCCGAATCCAAGAACGGCTTACAATGCGTCATGCCGATAATATCCGTCGGATGCGTATGCAATACCACCCGGTTATCCCGTCCCTTCGCACGCAAGAAATTGTGCATCAACAAATGGGAAGGCAACTCGGAAGTCGGTTGGATCGGTTGCTCCGCTAGGATATCATACGATTTCCCATCGGCGGCGATACGGATCAAAGAGCCGTTGGCGAAAGGATCTTTCGCCACGTAACGCATCCGTTTTCCGGTACCCGTCACATAAAAGACGTGCCCGCATAAGGCCGTCATCGCCTCTTGCAAGGGAATCGAGGAAACCAAAGCCGGCAACGCCTTCTCCTCCTCGCTCAATAAAGTAGTCAGGTTCACCGATATATTCCCGCCGTTTCGCTCAGCCCAACCCTTGGTCCACAAATAGCCGGCGACCTCGGCGATACGATCTATTTCCGCCATCAGGCGTTCATTGTTTCTTAGTGTTATCATGTCTATTTTAATTAAACTATATTCGGATATAATAAGGAAAGGATCAAGATACACATGCCGGTAATCAATACCACGATCGTCCGGCGATCCACGCCCTTCCATTCTTTTAATAAGATGCCCCAGACATTACTGAAAATAACATTCAACGACATCAGGATACTCCACGAGAAAGCCAGCATAACCGGGGAATCCGAGAAATAGCTCTTTCCCATCCCCAGTCCGAAGAACTGCGAGTACCAAAGCACGCCTGCCAAAGCGCAAAATAAGACATTATTCAGCAATGTACCTCCCGATACCGAGAAATAATCCTTGCCCGTCCCGTTTTTCACGTTCTGGAAAATACAATACACAGCGTTCGTACAAAAGCCGCCCAAAGTAACCAACAGTATCACGGGATTCAAGGCGAACAGATCGCTAGCTCCCGCCTCTTTCGCTTTCGCCAGCACCTCGTTTCCCGATTCCAAACCCAAATTGAAGCAGGCGCTCATCACACCGGCAAGCAAGGCTACCGCCAAGCCCTTAGTCAAGGCAAAATCCTTCACCGCCGCTTTCTTCTCCTCCTCACTCATATTCCGGGCCCGCAGGCTTCCGGCGTAACCGATCACGGCGATACCTGCCAAGGTAATGCAAACACCGGTCAACAGGATCAATCCGGTTCCCTCAAACAGGTTCGTTCCACCGAACAAAGCCGGGAAGAGCGTACCGAAACCGGCGCATGTACCCAAGGCGATGCTCTGTCCCAAAGCTACGCCCAGATAACGCATACTCAACCCGAAAGTCAACCCGCCGACACCCCAGAGCATGCCATAGATAACCGCTCCCAAGCTACCCGGCGAACGCCATAGTTCCAGCAAGGTACTCCCTTCCGGTACCGCCAACATCGCTCCGAGATAAGGGAAAACCAACCAAGCGAAGATACCTTGCACCAACCAAAAGCTTTCCCAACTCCAATCCCGGATCTTATTGATCGGCACGTACGAGCTACTCTGCCCGAAACTGCCGATCGCGATGATCAACAACCCGATCCCGATCTCTATCATTGCCGTCTTGAGGTAACGTCGGACTCATATTTCTCGATCTCAGCGATATAAGACTCTCCTACGGGGACCCCACTTTGTAGACAATACATATCCCAAACCGCCCCCCAAGGCAGACTCTTCGCTTCCTCCTGCAAGGCAAGACGCTGGAAATACTTACCCTCATCCTCGTACTGGCGAAGTAAGGCGATCGGCTCCAGCAAAGCGAGCATAAAGGCTTTTTGCGTGGCACGGCTACCAATGACATAAGCACCGATACGATTGATGGTAGCGTCGAAATAATCCAAACCGATATGTACCCGGTCCAAGGCGTCGCAACGCACGATCTCACGAGCTAAATCCTGCACATCGTCATTCAAGATCACGACATGATCGCTATCCCAACGGATCGGACGACTTACGTGCAACATGATCTCGGGCGTAAACAGCAATAACGAGGAAACCTTGTCGGCGATACTTTCCGTCAAATGGAAATGGCCGGTGTCCAAGGTAACGATCTTGTTCTTTTTCGCCCCGTAACCCAAATAGAAATCATAGGAACCTACCGTATAACTTTCCAGACCGATACCGAAGAGTTTCGCCTCGATACAATCTTTCATCCATTTATATTCGGTAGCGAATATCTCATCCAGCGATTCCTCCAAGATACGGCGATAACGTAAGCGGCTGGCCGGTACTTCCTTGCTCCCGTCATGTATCCAAAGGTTCATCATGCAAGGATCGTTCTGGGCTTTACCCATCTCATCGCTGATCCAGCGACAACGCTTCGTATGCTCGATCCAGAAGTTACGGATATCATCGCTGGGGTTCGCCAAGGTCAAATCTCCGCTTTTAGGGTGCGAGAAAGAGGTACTGTTGAAGTCTAGCTTGAAATCATTCTCTTTCGCCCATTGTATCCAGCTCTCGAAATGATGGGGTTCTACCTCGTCACGGTCTACTTTCTCCCCTTGGAAATCCCCGTAGATCTCATGCAGACTAAGCCGATGATTACCGGGGATATAGGATTTCGCCTTCAATACATCCCGACGCAACTCGTCGATAGTACGGGCACGTCCCGGATAATTGCCGGTCACTTGTATACCACCGGTCAAGGAGCCGCCTTGGTTCTCGAAACCGCTTACGTCATCGGCCTGCCAGCAATGCAGGGATAGGGATATTTTCTTCATATCCTCTAAAGCTTTACGAACGTCTACACCTACGGCCGCATAACGTTCTGCCGCTACTTCAAATGCCTGTTGAATTAAACTGTCTTTTGTCATGGTATGATGTTTTTAAATTTATATGATTTGAAAGTGTATCACCTTTCCGGATAAAATTCCTTGGGAGGGAATGCGGTGGCTATCAGTCTTCGCATCTCCCAACAATCCGTCAGTAATCCTGCCGACTTAGCCTGTATCAAGCAATTTCCAATGGCTGTCGCCTCAGACGGGCCTGCCAATACGGGAATACCGATAGCGTTGGCTGTCAACTGATTCAGCAGATCGTTCCGAGAGCCACCACCTATCACATGCAATCGTTCGATCGGATGTGGCGACATCGGTTTGAGTATTTCCAGCACCTCTTTATAACGATTCGCCAAGCTATAAAATATACAATGTACATAATCGGCGTCCGAAGCGGGAACAGCCTGTCCGGTTTCCTCACAATAGGCCGTGATCTCACGTAGCATATTCTCTGGATTGGCGAAACGGGGATCATCCGGATTGATCAAAGAAGTAAATTCGCTCAACTCCGCCATCCGAACCATATCATCGTACGAATAATCCAATCCGGACCGCTTCCATTGCTCCCGGCAACGTTCCAAGATCCACATACCTGTAATATTCTTCAAAAAGCGAGTCGTACCCTCGATACCCCCCTCATTCGTGAAATTATTCTTGAAAGAGACCTCGTTGATGATCGGCTTCTCCACCTCGATACCCATCAAGCTCCAAGTACCACTACTCAAGTAAGCGAAATTAGGAGAAGAAGCAGGAACAGCGGCTACCGCCGACGCCGTATCGTGACCAGCCACGGCGATTACCGGGATTTCCCCGATTCCTGTCTTACGGGCGATCGACTCGCTCAACCGCCCGATCAACGTCCCCGGCATCACCACCGGACACATCAAAGTAGGAGATACACCCACGGCCTCCAAGAGCTTGTAATCGAATTTATGGGTTTCCGGGTTCAATAATTGAGACGTGGAAGCGATCGTATATTCACATACCATACGCTCCGTCAACATATAAGCCAAAAGGTCCGGTATGAATAATATCTTTTCCGCCACTTCCTGCGGTATAAACGAGTCTTGCCCCGCCCTGAAAAGCTGGAACAAGCTATTAAACGGCATCACTTGAATACCTGTCCGCTTATAGACCTCTTCCTTGGGAATCCGTTTGAAAAAGTCCTCGGGAGCGCCGTCCGTATAAGGATCTCGGTAAGCACGAGGTAAGCCCAATAAAGAGCCATCCAAAGCCACATACCCAAAATCCACCCCCCATGTATCTATTCCGATCGAGTGCAACCGGATTCTTTGCCGGGCGCATATCGTCAAGCTTTCTATAAGAGAAGTATAAAGATGATAGATATCCCAATAAAACCGTCCGTGTAATTCCACCATCGGATTCGGGAACCGATGGATCTCTTTCATTTCAAATTTGGCATCCTTTAAGGTTCCGAGCACGGCCCGTCCACTGGTAGCCCCTATATCAAAGGCTAGAAAATTATATTCCTTCATGGCTTAACAAAGTTATTTGTTTGACGAAAGCAAAAGTAGAAGCATTATTGCTATATTTGCTTACGAAAATGATTTTAAACCTTTCAAATCTGACATGAACGAACTGCGGAATGATTTACTACGTTACTTGACGATCAGCGCTACGGATGAGGAATGGGGAATCGTCGTCACGACGGTCGGATATCAATTCATCCCGCCGGGTTGCGCCTATCCACTTTCCCGGCATCCGGAGAAGTATAATTTCAAGCCTCAGACCGGACGCATCCTGAATGAGTATCAATTGGTATATATAACGAAAGGTAGCGGGTACTTTTCCTCCCAGTCTTGTAAATCGCAAAAGATAAACGCAGGGACGATGATCCTCCTTTTCCCCGGGGAATGGCATAGTTATTATCCGGACCGGGAAACGGGATGGGATGAGTATTGGGTAGGTTTCCGGGGCATTCATATCGATAAACGTGTGGAGAAGAAATTCTTTACCAAGGAAGAGCCGCTACACCGGATCGGGCTGAGCGCTACGATCGTCGGACTTTATGAGGATATACTGAAGTTCGCCTCGGAGGAGAAATCCGGTTACCAACAGATGATCTCCAGTATCGTGCTTCATATATTAGGCTCCGTATATTATAAGGAAAAGAACAACTCCTTCACGAACACCTATGTCGTAGATAAAATCAACGAGGCACGTATATTAATGAAGGAGAACATCGAGGACCCATTAAGCCCGGAAGAGATCGCTGCCCGTCTTGGTTTAGGTTATTCATGGTTTCGCCGGATGTTTAAGGAATACACCGGCGTCTCCCCCGCCCAATATCAATTACAACAGAAGCTCCTTCGTGCGAAAGAGCTTCTGACTAGCACCCCTTTGACGATCTCCGAGATCGCCTATAGCCTACATTTCGAGAATGCCGGCCAATTCTCCACATTCTTCAAGAAGAAAGAAGGGGTCACGCCCTCGGAGTTCAGGGATCGGACGCATTGAGCTGGAGTGAACCGCTCAATAAGGTTTATAAGGCGTACGCATGACATTCCATGTTTTTGGTAGCCACACTCTATAACGTTCTGCCTGATTCCACGTATTACCAGCTGATGCGAAATCGCACAGACGAATCGGGCGAGCCTTGCCGTTTCCTTCCAAATCCGTTCCTAAAACCATAGGAACGGTAAAAGCCATCCAAGCGAAATCGGGGGCTTGTACCGGAGTTAATTCCACATAACCATCCTTGCTGACGATCACGGAAGCCTCATCCACATCTCCATCCTTAAAGCGGCTATCTCTAGCCAGCACCAAAGGGCCTCTTACGATCGCTTGAGCCTCGTTCAGCTCCACCAAGCGAGCCCGCATATCCAACTCCACCGTAATCTCATCCCCTTTCTCCCAAGTCCTATGAATCGGTAGGTATGCTCCAGCCAACAGATCCGTTAAAGGCTCACCATTGACAGACACCACAGTTCGCTCACTCCACGCCGGGATACGCAAGGCGATCGTAAAATCACTCGTCTTCTCCGGTTCCACCACAATCCGGACTTGCCCATCTATCGGGTAGTCCGTCTCCTGCGTCATCGACACCCTCGTCTTTTTATCCAACTCTACCTCCACGCTCGAAGCCGCATATAGGTTGACATCGATACGTCTGCCGTTTACCTGATAAGCGAATTGCGGAATCATCGCGAAAGCACGAGGTCCATTCGCATTGCAACAATTGATATGCATACCGCATTGCTCCTCTCCTTCATGCCGCCAGCCCTCCAACGGACTGTATTTCGCTATTTGAGAGGCATCCGCTTTCAGCGAGGCTAGTAAAGCGTTATACATAGCCTTCTCTATCTGGTCCGCATATAAGGAATTTCCGGTTAGTCCGAGCATCCTGTCACAAATCTGCATCCACGTGAACGTCACACAAGTCTCCATCGTATGATAAGTAGGATAAGTCTGTAACGCCTTGCCCCCATACCAGCACTCGAACGCACTACCAGAACCGGCCACATTGATTTCCTCATTGATTATATGATTCATCGTTTTCTCCACCACAGATAAATATAATGGATTCTTAGTGACCTTGTAAAGTTCCAACAAGCCCTCATAACAAGACATCATCTCATATGCTTTTTGTCCATTCTCCGGAGAGAACCAAACCTTTGGATGTGGGAAACGTCCGGCGACAGGAATATCCGCAATCGCCTTACTAATCAATCGAGGGCCTTCCGGAGTCTCCCATTGCTTTACGATGTACTTGGCAAAATCCAGATATTTATCTTGCCGGGTACGATTATACAGATACATCACCGGCTCAAGTACCGAAGAGCTTGGCATTCCTATATAATTACCGGTCGTCACGATATTCACTTTTCCGGGTCCCACCTGCGTCATCAAATGGTCGATCACCCGGCAGGCGGCATCCAAAGCTTTTCGATCCCCGGATAAGTCATAATAAGCGATCAAACCTAAAGCCGTGTATTTTCGCCCCCATATATCCCACTGGTTCAACTGCGCTTCCTCGGAATAGTTACCGATATATCCATTCGGCAATTGGGTTTCCATCAACAATTCCGCTCCATTCTTAATAATCTTGTACAACTCAGGATCTTTATCATAACGGTATGAGGCGATCGCCCCTTGTATCCATTTTCCCCAAAATTCCGATTGCCAGCGCGAAGTCTCTTCCTTATGCCGGAAAGGTTCCACCAAATGATCCACATCTTGAGCTTTCACTCGATACTCGATACAAGCGTCGATCCGTTGCCCCAAATAACCGGATATCCTCAAGTGACGTACAGGATCAGTGTTTCTTACTTGCGCATTCATACAACAAACACAAAAACAAAAGAATAGACACGACATGCCTTTTGTTAATACGGATATACTCATAAACACAATTCTTAAGGTTAATAAATGTGATAAAGATAGCACATTCCACTTGTTCGGAACTTTCAGAATTGACAAAATAAATATGAATATTGACACACAAATCGTATCTTAAAATAAAATATCTATTATTTTTCCCCTGATATATTTTGTATGAATCCCAGTAAATACATATTTTTACTTCAAAAAAATTTAAGTTATGAGGGTCATTTATCTTTTACTATCTTTTATGCTTTGTTTCTACCCTGTCACACAGGCGCAAAACACGACGAATCAATTTATGACACAGGCACAAAGCAGCCTGGAAAAAAAAGACTACACCAAAGCTCGTTATCTTTTTTTACAAGCTTACAAGAGCTTATCCCAAAAAGGTGATTACAAACAGGCGATCGATGCCGGTACGCAGGCGGCTTATCTATATTATCGCGAGAATTATTACCAAGAGGCATTCGATCTTTGCCGCCAGATGAACCAATTCATCTTAACCGAGGAACAGAAGTTGCAGAAATCGCTCTATGAGCAACGCTTCCAAGTAACGAAAGAGCGGTTGGAAATGTATATTAAGCTAAAGAACGCCGCCCAAGCGCAAGTTCAACTCAATACATTAGATAATCTGGCCAGCCAAGCGGGCGATGAGAAGTTATCGAACAATTTATTATATACCCAAGCAGGTTATTATTATACGTTCGGGCAAAACGAGCAGGGGGATGCTGCTTTCCAGAAACTGATCAACCAGTATAAGGAGAAAAAAGAATATGAGAAGGTGAACGATTGCTACCGGAACCTGATCTCTATCGCTCGTAAGGCAAACAACGCCCCACTGATGGAACGTACCTACGACAAATACATCGTATGGACGGATTCCGTAAAAGCTCTTACGGCAGAGGATAAACTAGGGGCATTACAACAAAAATACGATCAGAGCCTACAGACAATACAGGAGAAAGACGATAAATTGTCTGTTAAGCAATATATGATTGTCGGACTTATCACATTCGTGGTAATCCTGATAGCCGCCTTGCTTTTCTTGGGATTCCTTCTATTACGCTTTATTGTGCTGAACAAGAAATTAAAGAAAATCATCCAGACGACAAACGAGCATAGCGAACAACAAGCCCAATTCATCCAAAACATATCGGTTCAGATGGAGCCTACCTTGAACAAGCTTAGCGCATCCGCCAAAGAATTACAGGCGGTAGCTCCGAAGCAGGCCGAGGATGTATGGACACGGGTAGAGGCTTTGAAACAGTTTACGGTTCATATCCAAGAGCTTTCCTCCTTGGAGAATACGTTGATGGAACCGTATGAGGTTAGTTCTTTTAATGTAGGAAACTTCAGTAAGAAAATCGTGGAGAAGGTTAAAGGGGATATTCAACCGGAGGTCAATCTCGTAACAGACGTGCCCCAATTGGAGATTAAGACGAACGCCGAGCATCTGGAGCAAGTCTTATTACATTTGTTAAAGAATGCCGCATTATATACTTCCAGCGGTAACATCCGTCTGGAATTTAAACGGAAAGGCGCTCATGTTTGCCAATTTATCATTACCGATAATGGTACAGGCATACCGGATGATCTAAAAGAGAACTTATTCAAGCCATTCAATGAGGCGAAGGATCTAGCGCAAGGCGATGGTTTGGGATTACCCATCTGCGCACTGATGGCTAGTAAATTAAACGGAACCCTATCTATCGATAAGGAATATAAGAAAGGATGCCGGTTCGTCTTGGTATTGCAGATATAAAATAGACTCACCTTGTTTGTCTTTTTACCGCGATGCGGATGCAGTGACGCTGCAATCCGGGTTGCAGTAACACTGCATCCGCATCGCGGTAGCACTGCAACCCGGATTGCAGTAACTTATTCCGGTAAATGCTTCCGTAAGAACTCAATCCAGTTACCAGAGGCGATACGGTTGATAGCATCGTCCGTAAAGCCACGGTATTGAAGGATCGGGAATATCTTTTGGAGATCGGCGATCGTTATTAGGTCATACGGGCATTGCTCCGTACCGAAAGCACCATCCAGATCACTGCCGATAGCCACATGGTTCGCATTTCCGGCCAATTGGCAGACATGATCGATATTGTTCGCCATAATCTCCATACCACAGTTCATGCCTCTTGGAGTAGACTCGCCTCGCACCCAGTTCGGTACCATCATCCAAGCGTCTAGGGCGATACCGATCACGGCGCCACGCTCTATCAACGCCTTGATCATCTCGTCGCTAAACTGGCGGTTGTGATCTACGAAGGCCCGACAGTTGTTATGGCTCGCCCAAATCGGTCCCTTATACAAATCCAACGCATCCCAGAAAGCCTCATCACATAAATGGGTCACGTCAAGAATCATACCCAAGCGATCCATGGTACGCAACAACTCTTTCCCCATGGCATTCAGATGACCGGTAGAATCCGTACCGTTGGCATATCTTCCGGGGCCGTAATGTGCCGGGCCAACCGCCCTCAAGCCATAAGCATACGCCCTTTCCATATGATTCACCGTGATGAACGAGTCGGCTCCCTCGATACTTAATACATAACCGATCGGCTTCTTGTCGGCGGGTTCACCGTCTTTCCAAAGAGCCAGATGCGTATCCAAGGCCTTCTTATCCCGGATCATGACCATCTGGCCCTCCTCTTCCATCGCCTTATACCAAGCAAGTTGGCCTTGGGTCTGCGCCCAAGCTTGTTCCGGGGAATGCCAACCGGGAAGTGGATTATCCGGCCCTACATAGCGACCGATCTGGGTGGCGACTACTAACCCGACGTTTCCTTTACGCAGTTCCTCAAACGATATAGTGGCGTTTCCACGGTCGGGCTTATCGGTCATACCGATTTCTCTCCGGTTTATTTCCTTTAGGGGTTGACGCAAATCCCGGTTCCACTCCAAAGCGTTCATACTAAGGTCGAGATGAGCGTCGATAATAAATGGCTTATTCATTTTATTAATTGAGAGTTGATAATTGATAATTGAAAATTTGATTACCGTTAATAGGTGATGCGACGTGAACGGGCAATGATAGGCCATTCGCCGATCGCCTCACGATCCCGGATCACATAAGCCTTGTCGTATAAAGCGACCGTAGGACAAATATGAACGGGAATGCCATAGAATACGGAACCTAATGGATAGAGCCGACTGTCCGGGACTTCCAAGACCAGATGCTCCTCGCTCTGGGAGATAGGTTTCGCCTCCGGATGGTTCAAGAAAAACACACGGGGCAAAGGACTTTCCGAGGCTACCGCCTTGTAACCAAGATCTACGCAAACATGATGCTCATCCAGCACGGAAATGACCCGGGTTATCAATAAGGCGGCTACCTTGAACGGCATATCCGGATAAGCGTTTCCATACCCCCAATCCCAGAACACAAACGTGCCGGGACTGCATTCGCAATCTTTCCGCCTTGCGTACATCGGGAAGGTAGGAGTACCTCCCATCACCTTAACCAATGGATAGGCGAACTTTCGGGATATTTTCCGGGACACACGTTCGGTCAAGGTGTACGCAGCATCCGCGCCTTGGCAACGTACCGATAGCTCCGCATCATGTATATGTCCGTCGTAGCCATGCAACCCGATAATCCGCAGAGACTTCAGCGGCAGGATGGCATCCACCAGCGCCTCCGCTTGCTCCGGAAGGACTCCGGTGCGGTTCATACCCACGTTCAGATCGATAAAGACATCCAAGGTGATATTCCCGGCCTCGCAAAGAGCCGAGATTGCACGGGCATTCTCCGCTTGGTCTACCAAGCAGGAATAATGGGTGGCAGGATATGCCTTTATCAAATCTAATAAGCGGGAAATCTTCGGGCCTACCGGCTGATAGGCTAATAATACATCGGGGGCATTCATATGCCCCAGCATCTCGGCCTCGGCAATCGTAGCGCACTTGAACTTCCGGATTCCGGCATCCAGCAGCATGCGGGATACCTCAGCCGCCTTATTCGTCTTCACGTGCGGACGAAGCCGGTTCGTATCGCCTATGATCCTCTTGGCCAACTCGATATTGCCGGAAATACGATCCGGATAGAACGCCAAGGCTGGCGAGTCTATCCGGTCTACATTACTTATGACGTACCAATCGTCCATGGCTTATTCGTATAATTCGAACAAAGCCTCTATCTCTACAGGAATATTATCGGGAAGAGAACCGAATCCTACGGCGCTACGGGTACCTACACCGTTATCCGGCCCCCATACGGCGGCGAACAACTCGCTACAGCCATTGATCACATAAGGATGCTTTCCGAAATCGGGCGTACAATTTACCATACCCAATACCTTGATCACTCTCTTTATCTTGTTGAAGCTACCAAGGTTCGCCTGGATGGTCGCCAACATGGTAAGTCCTACTTGCTGGGCGGCGAGTTTGCCTTCATCCATCGTCAAGTCCTTACCGATACGTCCGATGATCAAGGATTTATCATTCCGCACAGGCCCGTGACCGGAAAGATACAGGTATTTGCCATCTATCACACAAGGCTTGTAAACTCCGGCCGGAGCCGGTGCGGGAGGTAAGGTCAACCCTAATTTCTCAAAATTCTCATCTGCGTTAATCATGCTCATAATTTCTTTCATTTATATGTTAGTAAAAAATATATTGATCTATTTCCTGACTCTTTCCGTTACCGGTTGATTCGTGGCGACAGAGATTCCTTGTAGCTCTACATACTCGACGCTTAAAGGATTCTTGGAGCTGGCTTTAACGTAGAGGGATTGGAGAATCGCCTGTTGGTTGTTGATCGTTATGTAGCATACATAGCGGGAATCACGTTTGGTAATCGTCAACTGGCGGGAGGGATAAGCGGTCAATGAGCATACACAAGCATTATCACTCGCCGAGATCAGTTTATACCCATAAGCCATTTTCCGTTGGATATAGCTCAAGCCATTGGTTTCCCCCGGATGCTTTTCCCGATTGACCCAATAAACGTTCAAGGGATCATGTGTATCCAGCTTACCATCCCTCAGATTCACATCGTAACAAACCAAGTTCTTATTCACGCTTCGTGCTATATGAAAAAGCCTCCCGACCGTTGGATAAGTACCTTCCTCCGGGTCCGCCGCAAACGAGGCGACGAAAGGGAAAAGCATAATAACGATACTAAGCAGCCATCTCTTTCTCATTGCTCAATCATTCTTTTGTTATACAATCAAATTTAAGATCATTACCCCGATCAATCCTACGACCGACACGATCGTCTCCATGATAGACCATGAGCAGATCGTATCCTTTATGCTTAGGTTAAAATATTCCTTGAACATCCAGAAGCCGGAATCGTTGACATGAGAGAACATCAAGCTACCCGCTCCTAAAGATAAAACCATCAAGTTCGGGTTCGCACCCGTTTGCGTAACTAAAGGCATCACCACGCCCGCCGCCGTCAACGCCGCCACCGTAGCCGATCCCACGCACAAACGGATCACGGCAGAGATCAACCAACCCAAGATCAACGGATGAACGGGCAATTGCTCTAGGCTTGTCGCCAGCTCATTGCTTACCCCGCTATCCTCCATGATCTGCTTGAAGATACCGGAACCCGCGATGATCAAAAGGATCATAGAGATATCTTTCACGGCCTCCCCATAGACTGCCATAACCGACTTGATACTACGTCCCTGCCGGATGCCCAGCGTATATGTAGCGAACAACAAGGCGATCAGCATCACGATGGAAGGAGCGCCCATAAAAGAGACTATCCCGCTCGCCATCTCGCCCATATCCTTAAAGCAATAAGGAATAACCGTCACGATAATCAGTAAAAAGACAGGCAACGTAGCGCTGATAAAACTATTCGCCTTGCCCGGCATGCTATATCTCCCGCTATCCTCTTTCTGCTCGAACAACGTGACCGGACCGGATTTTATATGTTTCAACCGACTGCCGAACACCGGCCCGGCGATAATGATAGCTGGAATCGCCAAACATAAACCGTAGATCAGCGTAAGGCCGATATTTGCGTTGAACTGTACCACCAAGGCTACCGGAGACGGATGCGGGGGCAGGAATCCATGCGTCACGGACAACGCCGCCAACATCGGCAACCCGATATAGACCGCCGGAAGCTTGTATTTATACACGATCGAGAAGATCAATGGCACCAACAACACAAATCCGATCCCATAAAATAACGGAATACCCACGACAAAGCCTGTCACCATCAGCCCCCATTGTATATGCTTAGTACCAAAAAGCGACACCATCACGGAAGCGATCTTCTGTGCCGCTCCGCTCTCGGCCACCAACTTGCCTAGCATAGCGCCTAATACGATAATCAACGTCAACCCACCCAAGATACTCCCGATACCGTTATTCACCGAGTCCGGCAGCTTCTCCAACGGAATACCCAAAGCGATGCCCGCCAAGATAGAGGAGATCAGAAACGCGATGAAAGCATCCACCTTAAAGTAGGATATCAAGACAATCAATAAGGCCAAACAAAGTACGACAATGATAAATGACATGTTTTTTCGCTGTATTAGTTTATAATCCGTAAACGGGATACAAAGAAAACATTTATTTCCGAACTACCCCTTTTTACGATAACTAATTACCGCTAACAGATTAAAAAAAACAGCAAATAGACAGACAATCACAAAATGTCCCCGTAAATCGGCAAAGCCGCTCCCCTTTAAATAGACCATACGCATCACCTCCACGAAATAACGCACCGGGTTCGCCAGCGTGATCTTCTGCGCCCATTCCGGCATACTGCTGATCGGCGTGAACAATCCGCTTAGCAAGGCGAAAATGATCAAGAAGAAAAACGCCGTAAGCATCGCTTGTTGCTGCGTGGACGAGAAGGAGGAGATCGCCAAGCCAAATCCCGTAAAAGCGATCAAATATACGGCGGCGAACAAATAGATCACCCCGAAACTCCCCTCCGGCACCAAGCCGTAGATCAGCCAAGCGATAAGGATCGCCACCGTCAGCAGGACAAAGCCTATCACCCAGAAAGGGATCAGTTTCGACAGCAGGAACAGGGACTTGGGTACGGGCGAGACGTTTATCTGCTCGATCGTCCCTTTCTCCTTCTCGCTCACGATATTCAAGGCGGAGATCGATCCCCCAATAATCGTCAGCAAGAATACCATGATGCCGGGAACCATATAGATCTTGTAACTCAGGTGGGGATTGAACAGGTGAATCGAAGCCACTCCCCTTCCCGATCCCATAGAGGCGAAACCTTTCTCCCTATTGAAATCCCGTATAATCGAGGAGAGGTAGGAGCTACCCAAGCCGCCCTTGGTTCCGTTCACGGCGTTAGCGGCGATCATCACGTCCGCCCTGCCCTCCTTACCCAAGTCCCGCTCGAAATCAGAGGGGATTTCCAGAATGATATCGGACTCATTGCTCTCCACCGAGGTCAGCGCCTCGTCGTAACGATCCGACCGGTCTGTCAGGCGGAAATATCCGGAGGATAGTACCTTATCTACCAATTGCATGGAGGTGACGGAATGATCGTTGTCCACGATGCTAAGGTTAATATTTCGCATCTCGAAATTAGCGGCGAAAGGCAAGATGATCAACTGCATGATCGGGATGATGAAGATAATCTTCGGCATGAACCGGTCCCGACGGATCTGCTTGAACTCTTTCTCTAACAAATATCGTAACATAGCTTATAATCGTATTTTAAAACGTTTCACACTCAAGAATACCAGCACGACCGCCATGAACGACAGTATCCCGATCTCCTTCAAGATCGACACGGCGGGAAGCCCCTTGATCATCACGTCCTTCACGGCGATGATATACCATTTGGCCGGAACGATATGGGAGAACCATCGCAGGATATCCGGCATATTCTCTATCGGGAACATCATGCCGCTCAACAACATGATCGGAAGCATCAAGGCGATACCGCTGATCAACATAGCCGCCTGCTGGGTATCGGCTACCGTGGAGATCAGCAGGCCCAGACAGAGGGATACGATTGCGTACAGGATGGACACGGAAACCAGCAACAGCAGGCTGCCTTTTATCGGAACGTCCAGCAGGAAATAGGATAGCAGCAAGATCGTAGCGATATTCACCATACTCAGCAATAGGTATGGGATCGCCTTGGCCAGAATGATGTAGATGGGTTTCAACGGGGAGACCAGCAGGACTTCCATCGTTCCCATCTCCTTCTCTTTCACGATGCCGATCGAGGTCATCATGGCACATATAAGGATCAAGATCAAACCCATTACGCCGGGCACGAAGTTGTAGGCGCCTTTCATTTGAGGGTTGTAGAGCAAAGTGGTAACCGGGGTCACGGCTTTACCCTCAACTGCCGACTCGCCTTTCAACTGTTCCGCAATGATCGCCGAGCAATAGGCGATTAGCTGCGTGGCCTCGTTCGGATCGGTAGCGTCCGCCAAGACTTGTACTTGGGCATCGGCCGTGGAAGCGTACCCGGGGGGGAAGACAACTATGACGTGTACCTTTCCTTGCCGAAACAAGGCCCCGGCATCCTCATAGCTATCGACGGTCGTATACAGCTCGAAGTACTCGCTGGCATTCAAGCGGTCTGTCATCTTCAGTGTCAGCTCATCCCGGCTTTGGTCGAAAATAGCGATCGGCACACGCTTGATCTCGGTCGTGATGGCATATCCGAACAAGATGATCAGGATGACGGGCATGAGCAAGAGGATCATTGTCGTGCGTGCGTCCCTGAAAATGTGATAGAACTCCTTTCTAACAAAGGATATAAATTGTTTCATCGTTTATTCTCCTCTCGTTGCTTTTCGAGCCAAGGCGTGAAAGACTTGGTTCATATTCGTTGTCTTAAAATCCCGCTTCAAGGCGGAGGGACTGTCTAACGCTTCGATCTTTCCGTCTACCATGATGGAGACACGGTTACAATACTCCGCCTCATCCATATAATGGGTGGTGACGAAGATCGTAATCCCCCGGGCGGCGGCCTCATAGATCAACTCCCAGAACTGGCGGCGGGTGACGGGATCGACGCCTCCGGTAGGCTCATCCAAGAAAACGATCTTGGGATCATGGATGATCGCCACGGAGAAGGATAGCTTCTGTTTCCACCCCAAGGGCAGGGAATCGACCAAGGTATTCCGCTCCTTTTCCAGCCCGAGGATATCCAGCAACTCATCCGTTTTCTGGGACAGCTGCCGTTTAGACAAGCCGTAGATACCGCCGAAGAGACGGATATTCTCCCATACCTTTAGATCGCCGTATAGGGAGAATTTCTGGCTCATGTATCCGATATTCCGTTTGATGGACTCGCTCTCCCGGTAGACATCGAAACCGGCTACCCGGGCCTCGCCGGATGTCGGGGCCGACAGGCCGCAGAGCATACGCATGGCGGTGGTCTTCCCTGCCCCGTTTGCCCCGAGGAAGCCGAATATCTCGCCCGGCTCCACCTCGAAACTGATATGATCGACGGCGGTGAAGGTGCCGAAACGCTTGGTCAGTTGTTTTACTTCTATCGCTTTCATTATTTATCCTTATTTCATAATTACAATGCCGTATTTCTCCAAGATTCGACCTCGCGCCCAACGCGAGGCCCCGCATTTCCCCGAGATTCGACCTCGCACCCGACGCGAACCCCGCATTTTCCCGAGATTCGACCTCGCGCCTGACGCGAGCCCCGTATTTTTCCGCGATTCGACCTCGCACCTGACGCGAGCCCCGTATTTTTCCAAGATTCGACTTCGCACCCGACGCAAGGTCGAATCTTGGGGAAATGCGACACATCCCCTCTCCTACAAGGCCATGAAACAATCCTCAACGCTTGGCTCAAGGCGTTCGATGCTTACATCTGCGTAACCTTTGCCTTTCAGATATTCCTGTAATCGCCTCATGACATCCTCCCCATCCCTCCTCAACGTAAGATGATGAGCATCTCCAAAAGCGAAACATGAGTTTGTATCCGGGAACTCACGCAAGTCTCCCAACAACTTATACATCGACGCACATCGCACCGCATATAGCCGCCTATCGAATGAGGTACGGATGCCTACCGGCGTATCGATAGATAGGCATTCCCCAGAACGCACCAAAGCGATACGGTCGCAACGGGAGGCCTCATCCATATAAGGCGTAGAGACAAGTATCGTAATGCCTTGCCGTTTCAGACGATCCAGCATATCCCAGAACTCAGAGCGGGAGACAGGATCGACCCCCGTCGTAGGCTCATCCAAGAACAAGACATCCGGACGATGGATCAAGGCGCAACTCAAAGCCAGCTTCTGCTTCATACCACCGGACAGCTTCCCCGCCCGCCGATGCTTGAACGGCTCTATCTGACTATAGATATCCCGTACCAGATCGTAGTTCTCCTCGATCGTCGTATTGAAGACCGTAGCGAAGAAGTTCAAGTTCTCCTCTACTGTCAGGTCTTGGTAGAGCGAGAAGCGGCCGGGCATATACCCTACCCGCCGGCGGATCTCCTTCAAGTCTTTCACCACGTCCAAGCCGCAGACAGAGGCGGTACCGCTATCGGCCAGCAACAACGTGGTCAGGATACGGAACAGGGTGGTCTTTCCCGCCCCATCCGGACCGATCAACCCGAACAACTCACCAGAGCCGATCTCCAGCGACAGATCCCGCAAGGCCTCGACATCGCCATAACGCTTGGTGATATGATTTATATGAATCTCGTTATTCATATTTAATCTCCCCATATTGCCCGATTTTCAGATAACCATCGTTGCGGACGGCGATCTTGATGGCATATACCAAATTAGCCCGTTCGTCCTTCGTCTGGATACCTTTCGGGGTAAACTCGGATTTATCGGAGATCCACGTGATCGTACCGGGGTATTCCCGGCGATCATTCCCATAGTCGGCGAAGACCTTGAGAGATTGCCCTAGTTTCAGGTGGGATAACTGATCCGCCGTCACATAGGCACGGAGATAAAGCAAGTCCGTATCGGCGATCTTGTAAAGCGGTTTGCCTGCCGCCGTCACCTCTCCCGGCTCGGCGTATTTCACCAATACCGTACCGGTCTGGGGATTGAGGATACGGCTTTTAATCAGTTGATCATCCAATTGCATGATCTGGTATTGCAGGCCCTCCGCCTCGGCGTCGGCAGCTCCCGTCGTCTTGCTTAAGGAGGAGTATTGGGCATCCAGTTGTTTCTGGAGATATTTGATGTTATTCACGATATCGTCCAGTTGCTTTTGGTTACCCGCTTTGGCGCGCACCAAGTTCTCTTGTCGCTGTTGCTCGGTCTTAGCCGTGGCGATTTGTTGTTCCAAGACAGCGATCTGCTTACGGATATCCGGCTTGCGAATATCTACCGAGCGAAGGCTGGCAGAGAGTTGCATCTTCCGCAGAAAAAGCTGGGTGCTATCCACGTAACCCACGATGGCGCCGGCATCCAAGCGATCGCCTTCCTCGATATTCAGTTCCATGATCTTTCCGTTGGCTTCCGAAGATACCAAGATCTCGGTTGCCTCAAAGGTACCGGAAGCGTCAAAATCATTGTCTGTATTACCGCAAGCCGTCCATAGAAGGCTGCATAAGCTGATAAAAATCAAATGTCTCATAAATCAATTGTATTTGTCATACTCTATTTAATTCGTTGTATACATATAATTATAAATGGTCATCAAGCGCTGTACACGGTGCGCCGCGGCGGTTTGCCGGGCCATGTCCTCGGCGTTGATCTCCCGGATTAGGTCCGTGACGGAAATCACGCCATTCTCCAGCTTCACCTCCGCCGCCTGCTTGATGCTTGTTCTCAGACGGATGATATCGTCATCGGCACGCATCAGATCCGTCATTTTCTTTATCTCCGTGTTTTGCTGCAAAAGTTGCAGGCGGGTATTGAATAAGAAGGTCTCCCGTTGCACATCAATCTGACGACGGCTTACCTCGATCTTCCTCCGGTCGTTCTTCAGCGTGTACAACTTCCCCAGATTCCAAGAAAGACGGACACCGGCCACATAATAAGGCTCGAAACTATCCTCCAGCATATTCAAGCCCGGCCGACCGTAACCACCTTGTACGAAAGCACCGATACGAGGCATCAAGCCCGCCGTTACCTGCTTGTTTTGCGTCTCGATCCATTCGCTCTTAGCATCCAAGGCCCGTAATTCCGGACGGTTGATTTGCGTGGACAATGAACGCTCGGGTGACTCCGGAGTCTTCAAGACGACTTGATCCGTCAGCGGTTTATTGATAAAGGTCGCCAACATCTGCCGATATGCCGTGCGAGACGCCCTTAGCTCAATCTCATTTTGGCGGGCATTCAGCAGTTCCACTTCCATACTTTCCAGATCCGATTGATTCGCCACGCCATTGTCTATCATCGCCTTGATACGCTCGATATTGACCTGCAACTCCTTTTGAAGCAAAGCGTTCTGACGTATCAACTCGTCTTGCAGCAGGCAACCGAAGTAGATTTGATTCACCCGGTCGTTCAGCGCATACAACTCACTTTCCAATTGCTCCCGGTTGGCGATCGCCTCGGCACGAGTCAAGGCACGGGCCGAACGGGTGCTACCGCCGTCCCAAATCGTCTGGTCCACCTGCGCCACGACTTGATACTGATCCTTGCTCAAGCTAGGGATCTCAAAGCCGGGAAGAAGCGAGGAGATCTTATCGCCATCCAAAGGCAACTTCGTCACGTCGCTCTGATAGCTTGCCTTACCGCTTACCGAAAGCTGGGGAAGCCAAGCCTTGCCCACATTACTCAAGCTATAACGCTCCGTCTGATCGATCAAACCCATTTGATGAATCTGCGGATAATTCGCCCTCGCCCACTCGTAACATTGGGTGATCGTGACCGATTCCTGTCCGCTAACCCTTCCGGTATAACCCAACAGGCTAATTAACAATAATACATATACACCTCTCATATACTCTATGATATGTTTATTAAATTGAACAAATCCATCATCTGGCATCCGGGACCATCAGCTGGGTTATTACCTCGACGATCAAATCCCTGCGCCTATCCATATATTCCTCAAACCGCCCCATATCGTTATCCAAAAAAGCCGCCGCTAGTGGCTTTTGTTTTTGTCAACACGGAAAAGCACACATGCTGGAGA
>OBZQ01000598.1_pt1 | contig 23368 bp, 22 predicted proteins | sample 1495531 | NCBI WGS metagenome assembly OBZQ01 (sample SAMEA2580237, study PRJEB22360) | human gut metagenome | biome: human gut; feature: human-associated habitat; material: faeces | place: Denmark | collected 2008/2010
GCTGGCGCATACCACCGGAGAACTCGTGCGGATACTGGCGTGCACGAGTGGCGGCATCCGGCAGACCAGCCTCAGAAAGAAGACCTGCGATGCGGTCATCCATGGTGGAGCCGATTACATACTTCTTGGCGATGTACCAAGCGTCATCCTCGGCCACGCCGACCTTGATCAGGTCGTCGGCCACGCGCCAACGCGTTTCAGATCCTGGGACCCACTCCGACTCGAAGTACGCCACGGTCTTGTCGAAGTCGTCGCCGGTCTTACCGATCTTGGACAGCGCTTCCTTCGCCGCGGACAACAGCTCAGGAAGCTCCTTGGAGCCAAGGAAAGTTTCATCGTCGTTGCCTTTAAGTTCGACATCGGCATCGGCGAGAGCCTTCGACAGCGAGGAACGCTTCTCATGGGCGATATCCATATTGTTGGCGGCCAGAGCCTCCTTCACCTGGGTACCGATACGCCACACCGGGTTCAGGTTGCTCATCGGATCCTGCGGGACAAGACCCATCTTGTTGCCGCGCAACTTGTCGAAATCCCTCTGCTTGTAACCGGAGATTTCCTCGCCGTCAAGCTTGATGGATCCTCCGACCACATGGCCTGTGCCCGGAAGCAGACCAAGCACCGCCATAGCGGACGTGGACTTGCCGGAGCCGGACTCACCAACGATAGCCACCCACTGACCCGGGTATACGCTGAAAGAGGAGTTGCGAACCGCATGTACCGGCTGGCCATCATCAGTGGTGAAGTCGACCTGGAGGTTCTTGACTTCCAGCAGCGGACCGTTGGCACGTTGCATGGCCTCGAGCTTGTTTTCGGTATTCATTTCAGTCATCGAATATCCCTCACTTACACTCACGTACGGCTCTTCGGATCAAGCGCATCCTTCACGGCGTCACCCATCATGATGAAGGCAAGCACAGTGATGGCAAGTGCCGCGGACGGGTAGAACAGCACCATCGGATCGGTACGCAGAATGGACTGCGCATTGGAGATGTCGCCACCCCAGCTGACGGTAGTGGTCGGCAGACCCACACCAAGGAAGCTCAAGGTTGCTTCCAACACGATGTATGTAGCCAGAGACGTTGTGCCCACCACAATGATCGGTGCCAAGGAATTCGGCAGAATGTGGCGGAACAGGTTACGCCACGGCGTGGAGCCAAGTGCGGTGGAAGCCGTATTGAACTCCAGATTCTTAGCTTCCATAACAGCGCCTCGCGCAATTCGCGCAACGGATGTCCAGCCGAATAACGTCATGACCAGAATAATCTTCCAAATGGAATCGTTGGTCTTGAACATCTGCAGCACCACGATGGCACCAAGCAAAATCGGCAAAGCCAGGAAAATATCGGTCAAACGGCTGAGAATGGTGTCGACCCAGCCTCCGAAGAAACCACTCAACGCACCGATCAGCGTACCCAACAGCACCACCAGCACCGTAGCGAACACGCCGACGCTCAGCGAGGTACGAGTACCATGCACCACGCGGGAGTACACATCGCAGCCTTGCAGATCGAATCCGAAAGGATGTCCCTTCGAAGCCGGTTCCAAGGAGTTCTCAAGCGTGCAGTAGTTCGGATTCTGCTTGGTCATCACTCCTGGGAACAGCGCCACGAAGATAATGAACACAATAAGCACAGCGGAAATGATGAACATCGGGTTCTTGCGCAGGGTACGCCATGCGTCAGCCCAAAGGCTTGAAGCCGGTGCGGACTCATCTACCGAGTCAACGTCCTTAAGCGGCGTCTCCTCGAGAGGAGCAACATATCGTTCCTGTCCCGGAAGCGTGTGAGAAAGATTCGTCTCGTTCATATCAGTCATTGTTCAATCCTCCCAACTCACGCGTAGCGGATTCGCGGATCAAGCGCCGCATAGAGCATATCGACCAGCAGGTTGCACACTGCGAAGATCAGCATAAGCAGAGTCACAATGGACACCACCAGATTGCCTTCACCCTTGAGAATGCTTTGATAAGTCAGGTAACCAATGCCATGCACGTTGAAGATGGTTTCGGAAATCATGGCACCGCCCATCAGTGCGCCAAGATCCTGACCAAGGTAAGTGACGACAGGAATCATGGAGTTACGCAAAACGTGACGATTCATGACCGACCTGTTGTCCATGCCTTTGGCACGTGCGGTGCGCACATAGTCAAGCGCGATATTGGAAGAAATCTCCGAACGACTCAATCGGATGATATATGCCATAGACACAGATCCAAGCACCATTGCTGGCATCAGCAGGTCGATGAATCCTGGATTGGCACCGGCCGTAACTGGAAGCAGACGCAACTTCACGCCTAAGAAATACTGGGCAAGGAAGCCCGTGACGAAGGTCGGTACGGAGATGAGCAACAGAGAGATAATCAGGATCACGGTATCGCACCACTTGCCCTTGTTCAGGCCGGAAATCGCGCCGAAGATCACGCCGAACACGGCTTCGAACACGAAAGCCATCAGCGCAAGCTTGATGGTGACCGGGAATGCACGTCCGATCTGGTCGATGACCAGCTGACCGGAGAAAGTCTTGCCGAAGTCAAGAGTCAGCGCATTTTTCAGGAACAGCAAATACTGCACGATGAACGGTTTATCCAGATTGTATTCGGCACGAATCTGTGCGGCGACGGCCTCATTGACCGGCTTATCGCCAAACATCGCCTTAACCGGGTCGCCCGGCAACGCGAACACCAGGGCGTACACCAAAAGCGTCGTGCCGAGAACCACAGGGATCATCTGCAGAATGCGTCGCAGAAGATATCTGCCCATTGGTTTCTCCTTTTTTGCTTATTCATTGTCAACCTTTTTCAGATTATTACTCATAATCATCGGGGAAGGTTAACGATTTACCCCGCAAGTTTTGTGGCAACACACAACAAACTGCTTTATATTGCAGTTTCATGGGAATCAGCTGGGAAAAATGCTTGGCTACCGGCATCTACCCCCTGACGCCTCTTGGCCACACTGATGTCACCCTGAAACGGTGCGTATTACATGGAAAGGAAGGAACGGATATGATCCGCCCCTTCCTGCAATTGGCTCAGCGAGATTCACTCACGAAGATCGGCTCACTTGCCGGACTTGGTCATGTTCTCGTAGACCGGCAGGTTCTGCCAGTTCATTTCGAAACCGGAAACGCCGGTAGCAGCCACACCGTAGGCGTTGGCGTAGTACAGCGGAACGGCCGGGAGATCGTTGAGCAGCACTTCCTGAGCCTGCTGGTACAGCTTATTGGCCTCATCGGTGGTCTGCGCGGCAGCAGCCTTGGAGCACAGGTCATCGAACTCCGAATTCTTGTAATCGCCATCGTTGGAACCATTGCCATCAGCAGCGGCGGAAGCGTAATTGGCCACCAGGTAGTTTTCGGCGGACGGATAATCCGGCTGCCAGCCGCTACGGAATGCACCCTGAACCTTGCGATCGGACACGGCGGTACGGTAATCGTTGAAAGTCGGGTACGGGTTGGTGGCAGCCACTTCGGAACCAAGCGTGTTGTTGATGGAGTTCACCACAGCGGTGTAGGTGGTCTCGTGGCCACCGTCAGCGTTGTAAGCGAAGGTGAGCTTGTCATCGGAAGTCCACGGGCTGATAGCATTGGCCTTCTCCCAGAGTTCCTTGGCCTTCTTCTCGTTGTACTTCAGGTTGCCGACGCCCTTGAGGGAATCAGAGTAGCCCGGGGTCAGCGGAGAGGTAAAGTCAACGGCCGGAGTGCCGGTGCCGTTGAGCACCTTGTCGCAGATGTTCTCACGGTTGATGGCCATGGAGATGGCTTGACGACGCAGGGTGCCTTCTTCGGTACCAGCTTCGAAGTGCTTCAGGCTGGACGGAATGGTGAACTGCTGGATGACGGAACCGGCCTTGTTGTAGGCCTGCACGGTCTCATCGGTTTCGAAGGTCTTGGTGGCGGAGGCCGGCACGGATTCCATCACATCGAGGGCGCCGGACTGGATGTCGGCGTAGGCTGCGTCATCCTTGGTGTAGACCTTGAAGGTCACACCGTCGTTCTTCGGGGTTCGGTTGCCCTTGTAGTCAGGGTTCTTCACGAGCACGATCTCGTTGTCGTGATCCCAGGACTGGAACTTGTACGGACCGTTGCCGACTGGAGCCTCACCGAAGGCATCCGTGTCATCGTAGAAGGATTCCGGCAGCGGAGCGAATGCGGAATAGCCCACCTTGATGGCGAACACGGAATCAGACTTGTTCAGGTCGACGGTGAACTCGTGATCGTTGACGATCTTCAGACCTTCAAGCTGCTCGTCACCCTTGAGGTTGTCGGTGTCCTGCAGCGCGTCATAGCCCTTGATGGTGGAGAAGAAGGATGAGCCGACCATACCGTTCTTGGCGTTGGCCACGTAGCTCCAAGCCTTGGTGAAGGACTCGGCGGTCACATCGGTGCCATCGGTGAACTTCCAGCCATCCTTGAGCTTGATGTCGTACTGGGTGGCGTCATCGTTGGCGGTAATGGACTCAGCCACTTCGTTGGAAGCATTGCCTTTGGCGTCGAAGGAAATCAGACGGGAGAACAGCAGATCAACCGGCTTGCCACCACCGGTCTCGTTGGTGTTGCCCGGGATGAGCGGGTGCTGCGGTTCGGAATTGTATGCGGTGATGATGTTGGCACCTTCAGCGGCGGTGTCGCTGCCGTTGGAAGTTCACCGACCCCTGGCGGTGGAGGACCCCCAGCCGCTCAGCAGCATGCCAAAAGCGCACGCGGCGGCAGCGAAAGCCAGTGCTTTCTTCTTCATATAATCATTCTCCTATTCGATATCACATCGGGATTATCATCCCACAAACGGAAACGAGCCGACCTACTCACCGACGCATCTCTGTTTGGCGATAGTGCACTATTCTTGCTCAATTGACGGACAACCTTTCCATGCAACCCAAAAAACGCACACCTTCCTTGACGACATGACGGCGGAAAACATACGTTTTCCGCCGTCATGTCGAACAATGTATCCGAAGAATAAGTCAGCTCTTCAAAATCTCGTTATACACCGGAACGTTCTGCCAGTTCATGACGAAGTTCTTCACTCCGGATGCGGCAACGCCATTGGCATTGGAGTAATACAGCGGGATGGCAGGCAGATCGTTCAACAGAATCTCCTGAGCCTGCTGGTACAGCTTATTGGCCTCGTCGGTGGTCTGTGCGGCAGCAGCCTTGGAGCACAGGTCATCGAACTCCGAATTCTTGTAATCGCCATCGTTGGAACCATTGCCATCAGCAGCGTCAGAGGAATACAGCTGGTACAGGTAGTTTTCAGGAGACGGATAATCCGGCTGCCAACCGGTACGGAACGCGCCGGTCATCTTGCGGCCGGTAACGTCGTTTCGGAATTCCTGGAAGGTCGGCACCGGGTTAGTGGTCACGTCGATATCGAGCGTGTTCTTCACGGAGTTCACCACGGCTTCAAAGATCGGCTTGGCTCCGCCGTCTGCATTATAGGAGAACGTAAGCTTGTCGTCGGAAGTCCACGGGCTGATGGCGTTGGCCTTCTCCCAGAGTTCCTTGGCCTTCTTTTTGTTGTACTTCAGATTCTCGTTGCCCTTGAGCGAATCGGAGTAGCCCGGAGTCTTCGGAGACGTGAATTCGACCGCTGGAGTTCCCAAACCATTCAGTACCTTGTCGCAGATGGCCTGACGGTCGATGGCCATGGACAACGCCTGTCGGCGCAACTGTCCTTCTTCGGTGGATGTCTTCCAATGTTCAAGGTCCGACGGAATGGTGAACGTCTGAATCACGGAACCGGCCTTGTTGTATGGCACCACGGAGGAATCGAATTCGAAGGTCTTGCTGTCGGCGGACGGCACCGTATCCATCACATCAAGGTTGCCGGCCTGAACATCGGCATAGGCCGCGTTGGCATCCGTGTAGATCTTGAACGTCACACCGTCGTTATTCACCTTGCGATTGCCTTTGTAATCGGGATTCTTGACCAGCTTGATTTCCTTGTCATGGTCCCAGGAATCGAACTTGTACGGACCATCGGAAACCGGCGACTCTCCGAAGGCCTTCGGATCCTTGTAGAAGGATTCCGGCATCGGATAGAATCCCGAATAACCCAGCTTGGTGGCGAACGCGGAATCCGACTGGCTCAGGTCGACGGTGAACTCGTGATCGTTGACGATCTTCAGACCTTCAAGCTGCTCGTCACCCTTGAGGTTGTCGGTGTCCTGCAGCGCGTCATAGCCCTTGATGGTGGAGAAGAAGGATGAGCCGACCATACCGTTCTTGGCGTTGGCCACGTAGCTCCAAGCCTTGGTGAAGGACTCGGCGGTCACATCGGTGCCATCGGTGAACTTCCAACCATCCTTGAGCTTGATGTCGTACTGGGTGGCGTCATCATTGGCGGTAATGGACTCAGCCACTTCATTCTGGGCCTTGCCATCCTTATCGAAAGACACCAACCCAGCGAACAGCAGATCGATAGGACGGCCACCGCCGGTTTCATTGGTGTTGCCCGGAATCAAGCCATTCTGCGGTTCGGAGTCAAATGCCGTAATGACATTCGATCCTTCAGTCGCGTTCCCAGACGTGGAAGACCCACAGCCGCCCAGCATCATGCCAAGCACACAGGCCGCCGCCGCAACGGCAAACACCTTGCTTTCCTTATATTCATTATGTTTTCCCTCATTATTCGGATTACCGGTCGGTATTGTTTCCCCGTACCAGCTTCATCTAGGTAATACACCCTAAATCAAGAAGAAACACCAATTTCTGTTACAGGAATGTAACGAAATATCCATGGACCGCGACTACGCACGAGGAAATGCCTGACCGTATCGGGCTTTCAATTGTTCGATGGAGACATGCGTGTACCGTTGCGTGGTCTTCAGCGAGGAATGTCCCAAGAGCTCCTGCACCTCACGCAAATCCGCTCCCCCGTCAAGCATATGCGTGGCGGCACTGTGCCGCAGAGCATGAGGGCTAATGTCGGGAACGCCGGCATCACGCGCGCATTCGTGCACCACACGACGTACCATCCGCTGATCAATGCGTTTGCCTTGTCTCCCAAGAAACAGCGCAGCCGCGGACTGCTCCCCCACCAACAGGGGACGCCCATCATCCAGCCACCGACGTATCGCTTTTTGCGCCGGAGCGCCAAATGGCATGACTCGTTGTTTGTTGCCTTTGCCGGTCACTTTGACCGTTCGATTGGAAAAGACCACATCCGGCACATCAAGTCCCACCAGTTCAGCCACACGCATGCCCGTTGCATACAACAGTTCCAGCATTGCGGCGTCACGCAGCTCAATGGCCTGCTGCTTCATGGTCCGTTCCTTCGGCTGAGACGTTTCACCGTCCTCATCCACGCGTTCCATCAGCTGTTCAGCCTGTGATTCGCTGAGCACATCCGGCAACGTATCAGGTATTTTCGGGGTCATGAGCGCACAAGCCGGATCCGTCGTCGTCACGCCATGCTCATGCGTCCACGCGAAAAAACCACGTACAGCCACAGTTTTTCGGGCCATGCTGCTTTTCGCATGGTTTTTCGATGATTCCGCCATCCACATGCGAAGATCTTCGATGGTCACCTCGTTAAGATCCCTGCATCTAAGCCGCTCCAAGGCAAGCAGACATTCTTCGACATCGCCTCGGTATGCCTTCCGTGTGTTTTCACTCAATCCACGGTTGGCTTTCAGATATGTATCGAATGCCTCTACGCTCTTATCGAACAGCATGCCGATCAGCCTTTCCCGAGCTCAACAGCAAGCCCGAATCCATGAATTTCTTTCCATTATGTGTCCATTCTCCGATAGAAACCGAAATACCGGCACAACTTGAAAGGAGACCAACTATGCTGTCCAGTAGCGTTCGCTCAGCGAATCCGTCGATGATCGTCTATTCGAAGGGGAGATTATGCCGATTCCAAACGAAATTCCAGCAGGTGCACGCATTGTGGTGCGCACCTGCGAAGGTGTCGATCCAAAGGACCAGCGCATGAAATTCCGCGATTATGTCGGTCACGTACGTTCTTGGGACGGGCAGACATTGGAAATGACGCGCGATGCGGCAGCCAACGGTTCACGCCCAGAGCAACGTGTCAGCATTCCCGCCGACACCATCGTCACTGTCAAACCGGTTCCGGAACGTTCCATGACACGGCCGCGCCCATAGCGCGTCACACTGCGGAACGCACCTGTGCCATAGCTTGACGGTAACCGTCGAATCGCACGATATGCTCTCCCCTACGCGCCGACTCCAGAAGCATCTGCTGCCATCCGGTTTCGGGAATTGCCAGTTCGACCGTTTCGCAACGTTCTTCGAAGTCAGGTTCTTTGGCGAGAACCTTGTATTCACGGAATGGCTGCCCTTGTATGAAGAAACGCGCCATCTCCTTGTCGTCACCGGCAGTGGGCGAGCCCTGTTGCGTGGTCATGCCGTGCAGCACGTTGGCCATAAGCGTCAACCGATTGGCCATATTACGCAGCAACGCTTCGACATTGGCGGCGTCCTCTTCCACCATTGCACGGGTACGGTTTGGATCGGTTAGCGCAACACGAGTCATGTCCCGCCATGAACCAGCGGCGAGCGCGGCTGCGATGTTCCGGTTGGGATTGGCCACCAGCTCGTTGATCATAGCTGTGGAAATGACGTGTGGCATGTGGGAAATCAGTGCCGCGCAACGATCGTGGGTCGCATCGTCAAGAACGATGAGTCGGTTGGAACAATGATCCACAATCATTGTCGCAACGGCGCGGAACCGCTGATACTCGGTGTTTTCATCTACGGTGATGGCCCAGAGCGCGCCATCGTAAAGCGTCGGATCCGACGATTCCCATCCGGACAGCTCATTGCCTGCCATGGGATGCGCGCCCACATAGCAATGTTCCAATCCAACGGCTTTAACCTGTTCCCGAACCATTGCTTTGACACTGCCGACATCGGTGAGCGTGGTGATGTCCGTATCGATCAGTGGCTTCAACGCACCCAGGATTTGCGGCATGGCCTTGAGCGGATTGCATAACACAAGCACGTCAGGTTTTGTGTCGGCGAGCGCGGCCAGTGTGGACACACATCGTATGCCGTCCGCTTTCGCAGTTTCATATGGACGATCGTTATGGTTCCATGCGATGACTTCACAGCCAGCATTAACGAGTCTGCGAGCCAGTGACCCTCCGATAAGACCAAGGCCTACGATTGCGATACGCTGCTTCACCACATCAGCTCCTTTCCGACCGTTTCGCTGTTCTGCCAATCATCTGGCAGATGCTGTTCGTCAAGCCGTACGCCTCCCTGCGGCAGCATCCATGAGGTGACTGGAGGATTGGGGCGTTCTCTTCGTGGGTATACGGCCAGAGTTTTGGCCCAGTCACCGTGTTCGGCGATTTCGACCAGCGCGCCATGGAAGCGTTGCTCCCATGGCGCCGCATCGAGCGTCGCGATAAAACTGTATGTGCCTGTGCGTCCTTTGATTGGCCGCGAGATGAAACTTGTCATATTGAGGCCTGCATCGCGGAATACGTCCAGCAGGTTCGCGAGTACGCCAGGACCTGTGACAAGCGGAATAAGCGTCAGCACGGATTCGTATTCCATATCAGCTTGCGAACGAGGCTGTTCCAACAGTTTTCCGGCTTCCTTGCGTGGTGCGAGCACAAGAAAATCAGTCTGTGCGCCTTGATAATCCTGCACGGCGGTACCGATGCGCGTCACATTGTAGAGTTCACCGCAAATACTTGGCCCGAAAGCTATTTCGTTTGCTTTGATATCGCGACATGCGGCAGCATTGGATGGCGCTGGAGTCGGTTCCAAATGGTGTTCCGCGATGAAACGTTTGCATTGCGCGAGACCATGCGCGTGTGCGGTAGCCACGGTGGCGTCTTCCGGATTGGATCCCGCACGCACATATGCGTCGAAAGTTACGTCGACGCCCACTCGCGCAAATCCGACTAGATCTTTGGCGTCGATGAGCGCGTCCAGATTCGGCACCACGTAACCTTCGACGTTGTTTTCCCATGCCACGACGCCCCATCCTTCGCCCCGCTGCGCGGCATCAAGGATTTGCGGTACGTCATCCGCAGCCACCAATTCGAATCCTTCCGGCTCAAGATGGGCCAGTGCCTGCGATGCATTGACTGCGGCCTGATGGGTGAAGGTGCCTTGCGGACCTAGATAGAACAGCTTTCGTGCGCTCATTCAACCCCATTCCTTATTCTTGGTGTTCCCCTGAACCTTACCTCATTGCCGTGGAATCGACTGCCGATTATTCCACCGGTTGGGCGTTATCAGATGTTTTACCCTCGTTCGTCTGCGTATCAGCAGCAAACGCACCATCACGCGTCTCCTTACGCGGAGGTGTGACGAACCAACGTTTCGGCAGCACCAGCATCACAACCGGAATAAGCACGACACCGTACAGCCACATGTATCCTGCCTGTTCACTGAAGAACGGCATGGGATCATCTCCACCGAATCCCACAGGAATCATGGCGTCTCCTCCCGGACCATACCCCGACATCACCGTCCAGACCACCAGAGAGGAGCCGATCAGGTGCAATGCGAGGCCTGAGACACCGTCGCGTGATCGAGCTGACCATGTCGAAATGATCACCATGAGATAGGCGATCGCCAATCCGTAGGGAATATTCATGGATGCGCCCATGCGATGGGCCATGGTTCCCACTACTCCGACTATGATTCCGGAAACCAGATCGACGAGGAACCGTCCCCAAATCGGCAGACGGTATGACCATGGCATCAGTTGCGCATCGGGCGCCGCGTCTTGATTCGACCCATACGTATCATGCGATTGCTTCATCTGTTGCATCATATCCCCTACTATCGCTCACCAACCTGAAAAGAAAAAGAGATACGCGAGGACACGTATCTCTTTTCATGGAAGCAATAACAGAATCACTTGTTCTTCTGAGCGTTATTCTGCTGAGCCGTCAAACGGAGAGCCCAGCGGGCTCACCGTAGGCGAAGTGAGCAAGCACTACCGTGCTTGCGAAGCCGACAGAACAACGTGAAGAATCACTTGTTATTCTGAGCGTTGTTCTGTCGACGCTGCTTGGCGCGCCACTTGTACCAATCCTCACGGCTGAGAATAATCTTGCGCACACGGATGGATTCCGGAGTGACTTCCACGCACTCGTCCTCGTTGGCGAAGTCCAAGGACTCTTCGAGGCTCATCTTGATCGGCGGAGTCAGGGTTTCGAGCACATCTGCGGTGGAGGAACGCATGTTGGTCATATGCTTGGCCAGCGTGATGTTCACATCCAGCTCGTCAGGCTTGTTGTTCACGCCGACGACCTGGCCTTCGTACACCGGAGACTGCGGTTCGACGAAGAAGTTGCCACGTGCCTGCAGACGCTGCATGGCGTACGGAGTGGCGATACCCTTGCGATCGCAGACCATGGAACCGTTCTGGCGGGTCACGATCTGGCCAGCCCACGGAGCGTAGCCGGCGGAGATGGAGGATGCGATACCGGTGCCACGGGTGGCGGAAAGCAGTGCGGTGCGGAAGCCGATCAGACCACGGGACGGCACGGTGAACTGCAGACGAACCCAGCCAGTGCCATGGTTGGTCATGTTCTCCATACGGCCCTTACGGTCGGCGAGCAGCTGGGTGACCGTGCCCATGTACTCTTCCGGAACGTCGATGGTGGTGTTTTCCATCGGTTCGTTGATCACGCCGTCGATGGTCTTGGTGACCACCTGCGGGCGGCCGACGGTCAGCTCATAGCCTTCACGACGCATCTGTTCGGCAAGCACGGCCAAGGCGAGCTCGCCACGACCCTGGACTTCCCATGCATCCGGGCGTTCGGTCGGCAGCACCTTGATGGACACGTTGCCGATGAGTTCGCGGTCAAGGCGATCCTTGATCATGCGGGCGGTAAGCTTGTGGTCCTTGCCTTCGGTTCCGGCAAGCGGGGAATCGTTGATGCCGAAAGTCATGGAGATGGCCGGATCATCAACGTGGATCAGCGGCAGCGGACGCGGATCGGACGGATCAACGATGGTTTCGCCGATCATGATGTCATTCACGCCGGCGACTGCGACGATGTCGCCAGGGCCCGCGGAATCGACCGGGGTGCGCTCAAGACCCTGCGTACGCAGCAGTTCGGAGACGCGGAAGTTTTCGACGGAGCCGTCCACACGGGACAGACCGTAGGTCTTGCCCTTTTCGAGAGTGCCGTTGTAGATACGCACCAAGCCGAGTCGACCCAGGAAATCAGAGGAATCGATGTTGGCGACGTGTGCCTGCAAAGGCGCGCCTTCCTCGTATTCCGGAGCCGGAATGTTCTTGATGATGGCTTCGAACAGCGGTTCGAGATCTTCGTTATCCGGCAGACCGCCATTCTCCGGCTGGTTTTCGGAAGCGTAGCCGGCCTTGGCCGCGCAGTAGATGACCGGCAGGTCGAACAGCGCATCCTCATCGAGATCGATACCCTCTTCGATAACGTCCTGAGCCAGGCCGAGCAGCAGATCGGAGGATTCTCCAACGACCTCTTCGATACGTGCGTCCGGACGATCGGTCTTGTTCACGCACAGGATAACCGGCAGCTTGGCTTCCAAAGCCTTGCGCAGCACGAAGCGGGTCTGCGGCAGCGGGCCTTCGGATGCGTCGACGAGCAGCACGACGCCATCAACCATGGAGATGCCACGCTCGACCTCGCCGCCGAAATCGGCGTGACCAGGAGTATCGATGATGTTGAGGGTGATGCCTTCCGGATGGCCGTACTTGGCGGCCAGCGGACCGGTGTACTGCACAGCGGTGTTCTTGGCGAGGATGGTGATGCCCTTCTCACGTTCCAGATCATTGGAATCCATCACACGATCCGGAACTTCCTCACGTTCGTTGAACACGTGGGACTGTGCCAGCATGGCATTGACCAACGTGGTCTTGCCGTGATCGACGTGTGCCACAATCGCTACATTTCGAATATCGCCGCGAACCGCCATCGAAACCTCTCTTAGTATTGCTGTTCTCTTGCGTTACCGTTCGGTACATACTGGTTATCGGTACTTACAAATCCGTACTCCACACAAACCGAGCCAATCCTAGCGAACCATTACGACAGTTCCGGTCCCAGCGCTTTCGCCCACATACAAAGTTTGCGGTTGTCGAATCTCAACAACCGCAAACGTATGATCTCTTGGGACCACTCAAAATAATTCGTTAATCCTCAAGTTCCTTACCAGTGCGTTCCGGCAAGCACAACGCCGCAACGCAGGCCAGAATGAAGGCGACCGCGAAAACGATGAATGCCACCGCCTTGTTGCCACCGGACAGCGTCAGGAACCACGGCATGAGCAGCGGAGCTATGATGGCAGCCACTCGGCCACATGCCGCAGCAGCACCGGACGCAGCAGCGCGCAGGCGGGTCGGATAGATTTCCGGAGTCACCGCATACAGCACGCCCCACGCGCCAAGATTGGATGCGGACAACAACATGCCAAAGCCCAACACCGCAGCTACGGAACCCGCTTGCGAGAAAGCAAACGCGGCCACGGCCGACACGGCAAGGAACACGCTCAGCGTCTTCCTGCGGCCCCAGATCTCCACCAGCCATGCGGCCAGGAAGTATCCCGGCAACTGCGCGACGGCGATGGCCAGCGTATAGCCGAACGACTTGGTCAGCGAGCCAAACTGGTCGGCCAGCAGCGACGGCATCCATGTGAACGCTCCATAGTAGGAGAAGTTCACGAAGAACCACGTGGCCCAAATGGCTGCGGTGCGCGCGATGCACTTTTTGCCGAACAGTTCGCGGGTGTTGATCTTCGGCAGTGGTTTGCCCTTCGGGGAAGCCACTGGCTCGATGCCACCTGCCTGTTCGAAATAGCGTACGGCCTGTTCGGCTTCGTCCTCACGCCCCTTGGATTCCAGGAATCGCACGGATTCCGGAATATGAACACGCGTCACAATGGCATACAGCAGCGGCAACGCGCCAATGAGCAAAGCCCAGCGCCAACCCCAATCGCCGGTATTCGGAATCACAAAGTAGCCAATGAAGGCGGCGACAATCCAGCCGACAGCCCAGAAGGATTCCAACAGCACCGTCATACGACCGCGTTGTTTGGTCGGAGAGAATTCAGAAACCAGAGTGGAAGCCACTGGCAGTTCGGCGCCCAAACCAAGACCGATGATCAGACGAGCGATCAAAAGCGCGGTCAACGACCATGACAGTGCCATGCCGCCATTCGCCAAACCGAAAATCACCAGCGTCGCGGAAAAGACCGTTTTGCGGCCAACACGATCGGCTACAAAACCACCCAGCGCAGCACCGATCGCCATGCCGACGAAGCCGATGGACAGCACCCAGCTTTTCTCGGTTGGTGTCAGATTGAAATGCGGGTCAGCCGCGATGGCCGCCACAACGAAGGACACCAAGCCGACGTCCATGGCGTCGAAAGCCCAGCCGATACCGGACGCCACCAGAAGTTTCCTATGCGCTTTGTTAAACGGCAGGCGATCAAGACGCTCATTACGTGTCAACGAACCCGACGAAGCAACCGATGCGGATTGCACGGATGTCATACTTCTTCCTCTCATACGAAACGACCATGCCTACAAGGCATGCCGAAAACCAGACAGAATCGTCTGAAAAGGAAACAATCCGGAAAGACGTCAGATCGTCGTCAACGCGGAAAGCACATCATCCTGCGTTTCCCGCACATCGAAATCATGGCGATCCCGAGCATCGCTCCATGTCGACTGTCGGAGCACATCCATGGTGTAGCGATACACCGTTGCCGGACGATTGCGTCCGACACGCAATTTGTCACCGGTGTCCTCCAGCTGCCCGGATGCGAGCATCTTACGGCGGAAATTCGCCAGATCGATGCTCTGACCGGCAACGGCCTCGTACACGTCATGCAGCTGGCTCAGCGTAAACCTCTCGCCTACCAATCTGGTGACGATCTGCGGATATTCGATTTTGCCGCGAAGTCTGCTGAGGGCGTAGTCCACGATGTCGCCATGGTCAAATGCCAACTCAGGCAGATCATCCACAGGAAACCATTTGACATTGTCGTCGATACTCTGCCCGAGTTGCCCGTTAAGATCGTCGACCAACGCCCAATAGACGATGGATACCATCGGCAGCCCGCCGTGTGAGCGCGCTGGATCGCCGAATGTATACAGCTGTTCAAGATACCGTGGATGCAACGATGTCGTGGATTCCAGCGCAACGTAGGCAGATTGCTCCAGCGAGTGGTCAGCCCTCAAACCACCACCGGGCAACGCCCACTGGCCAAGAAAAGGCTGGCGCACGCGCCGGACCAGCGGTATCCACAAGGTGGATCCCGCACTGGTTCGAGCATGTTCCTGCGTTCCGTGGGAAGCTGGCCCCAAAGCGAGAATGACCACGGAAACGCCCACCTGCGGCGGCTGTTTGCGCCGTTCTGAGACATTGCCCATGATCATCGCGACCTCACCTCTCCGATCTTTTGTCGATTTGAATTGTTCCGGAATCACAGTGTAGCACTTATAGTCAACATGACTATAAGTGCAGTGTTTCACCACACCGCTTGAATTTCAACCCACGTATGCCCTTCAACGAAAAAGGCCCCACGAAGGAGCCCTATGCGTCTTATGCGACGATGCCCTGAGCAATCAGCTCTCGGGCAACCTCACGATATTCCTTCGCGGTCTTATGGTTCGGCGCATAAATGGTGATAGGCGCGGCCGCAACCGTGGAATCCGGAAGTTTGATGGAACGTGAGATGACTGAATGGAAGACCTTGCCTTGGAATGCCTCATAAATACGCTGCAACACTTCATCACAATGCAAGGTATGCGTGAACATGGTGACGAGCACTCCGTACACTTCCAGACTCGGATTGATGCGGGATTGTACTTTTTCGATGGACTGCATCAACAAGGCCACGCCTCGCAGTGCGAAGAACTCAGCAGCCACGGGAATGATCACGCCATCGGCAGCGGTCAGCGCATTCACCGTAAGCAAACCCAGAGAAGGCTGGCAATCGACGATGATCACATCGTATTCATCCTTGACCTGACGCAACACGCCAGCCAGCACCTGCTCGCGCCCAACTTCGGTGACCAACTGCACTTCAGCGGCGGACAGATCAATGTTGGCCGGCATGATATCGAGATTCTCGAAATCGGTATGTCGAATCACATCATGCACATCCATGCGAGGATTGAACAGTGCGGTGTACACCGTATCTTCCACGGTATTGGCGTTGATGCCCAACCCCACCGTGGCCGCACCCTGCGGGTCGAAATCGACGATAAGCACGCGACGCCCATACTGGCTCAATGCACCAGCGATATTGATGGAACTGGTGGTCTTGCCGACGCCACCTTTCTGGTTGCACATGGCGATGATCCTCGCCGGACCGTGCGTCTGCAGCGGCTCCGGAGCGGGAAACGTCTCATAATCACGTCCAAGCAAATCCGTAGGCATACCGTTTACCTTACCAACATCCTTGTGTCAATTTTCACTGTAATCCATGCTAGTCCATTGTCACCGTTCAAAACGGCAGCAACACCATCATCTGGCGCGCGGATGAGACATCAGATATGTCTCAATCAGGTTTTCAGGACTGATATGCGTGTAAATCTGTGTGGTGGTAACGCTTGCATGACCAAGCAGCTCCTGCACGGTACGCACATCGGCACCGCCCTGAATAAGGTGCGTGGCGAAAGAGTGCCGCAAGGTGTGAGGATGCAGCGGCTTATCGATGTGCGCACGCTCCCCCGCTCCCCTGATGATTTCCCAAACCGACTGTCGCGACAATCTTTTTCCTCGTTTATTCAGAAATAGGGCACGCCGTTCCACGGGACCTTTCGATTTGGATTCCAGCTTAGGACGCCCCGCATGCAAATACCGGATGATCGCTTCGCACGCATAGCTGCCGACGGGAACCAGCCGCTGCTTAGAGCCTTTGCCCATAAGTCTTGCGATTCTGCCGTCTACATCGACATCATCGAGATTCGCACCGCACGCCTCCGACACGCGGGCACCGGTCGCATACATGAATTCAAGCAATGCCTTGTCACGCAACATCACCGGATCATCGGGAAACTCCGACACGACACCATCATGCTCTCTGTTTTGAGAAACGGGGATAGAGTCCAGCAGTCTAGCCACCTCATCAACGGTCAGCACATCGGGAAGCGTGCTCACGCCCTTAGGGGCCTTTACCTGCGCGGACACATCATCGACAACAATATGTTCGTTCACTGCGAAACGATGAAGCGCATGAATGCTGGCCAACCGGCGTGCCTTGCTTCGAGATGACTCTCCCGACTCGTCAAGGAAGACGATATAACGTTCCACATCCTGTGTCGTCACGGCCGCGATACCGCCAACGCCTTGGTCGGCAAGCCACTGACGATACTTCTTCAAATCGGCGCCATACGCCGACACCGTCGCCTTCGACAGTCCTCGTTCAACGTCGATATGAGCGAGGAATTGCCGAATTGTCCGTTCGAAATCGTCCATCACCCTCCTTCCAGCAGATCCCATCCGGCTCATCGTATACCACTGAGCGGTCCCTTACCATAGGTCAAACGAGCCCTGCCATGCAACGCAGGAACCCCCGCCCATTGCTGGAGCGAGGGTTCCTGTCAATCACGCTGAATCAGCGAAGAAGCTCAGGCTTCCTTCGGAGCATTCACATCAGCCGGAAGAGCGGCCTTGGCCTGCTCGACGATGGCCTTGAAGGTCTCCGGATCAGAGATGGCCAGCTCGGCGAGAGCGCGACGATCCAGTTCGATGCCAGCGAGGTGCAGGCCCTGGATGAAGCGGTTGTAGGTGATGCCCTCAGCGCGGACAGCAGCATTGATGCGCTGGATCCACAGCTTGCGGAAGTCGCCCTTGCGAGCCTTACGATCGCGGAAGTTGTAAGTAAAGGAGTGAAGCAGCTGCTCCTTGGCCTTACGGTACAGACGGGAGCGCTGGCCGCGGTAGCCGGAAGCCCTCTCGAGAACGACGCGACGCTTCTTGTGGGCGTTTACTGCGCGCTTGACACGTGCCATGTTTGATTCCTCAGCTTTCTATTAAGTCTTCTTATTCGCTCTCGCTATACTCAGCGACCGAGCAGCTTCTTCATGTTCTTGCTCTGGGAAGTAGCCAGAACGCCATCGGCCTTCAGTGCGCGACGCTTACGAGCGGACTTGTGCTCGAGGTTGTGGCGCATCGCGGAGCCAGCGTGCATCAGCTTGCCGGAACCGGTCACGCGGACGCGCTTGGAAGCGGCGGAATTAGTTTTCATCTTCGGCATTGCTGCCCTCCTTGTTTATTACTTCGTTTCGGAAGTCTTCGGTTTGTCGGATGCCACTGCAGCCTTGGCTTCGGCCGCCGCCTGAGCTTGGGCTTCCTGCTTGGCCGCCAGACGTGCAGCCTGACGGGCCTGACGCTCGGCACGGGACTGATCACCACGACGACGCTGCTCGGACTGGGTGTGAACCTTCTTGCCCTTCGGTGCGAGCGTCATGATGATATTGCGGCCTTCCTGCTTCGGAGCGAATTCGACGGTGCCGTATTCCTCCACTTCGCTGGCGAGACGCTGCAAGAGCTCGACGCCACCGATCGGACGGGACTGCTCGCGACCGCGCAGCATGATGGTGACCTTGACCTTGTCTCCACCGTTCAGGAAGCGCACAACATGGCCCTTCTTGACTTCGAAGTCATGGTCGTCGATCTTTAGACGGAAGCGAATTTCCTTGATTTCCGCAGTGCTCTGGTTACGACGAGCCTCACGAGCCTTGATCTTCTCGTTGTACTTGTACTTGCCGTAATCGATGAGCTTGGCAACCGGAGGCTTCGCGTTGGGCGCCACCTCGACGAGATCGAGGTTCGCTTCCTTTGCCAGGTTCAGTGCGACGGAAGTCGCGATGACTCCCACCTGTTCGCCGTTCGGGCCGATCAGACGCACCTGGGAGACGCGAATCTCGTCGTTAATGCGTGGTTCGTCGCTGATGATGACTCCAATCCTCATGTTCCATTCGACGGAATGCTCCCAGATCGGCAGTTTTTCAAAGTCTCGCATGTTCACGGCAAGCCAAAACACCCAATTCGAGGGCGCAACAAAGAGCCATACCACAGCTCTTCCACTGCCGTTTCATACGGCACCAGAGGCTTATGCCTGAACCCGAGGCCCTGAAAGGCTTCCAGGTGGAGATATCCCGCTTTCTTGATTTCTCAAGCCTTGTAGATAATACCACACACCGCGACCACAGCGTGTCGCATAATGAAACCTTCTGAAACATCTTCTTTAATCATTCCAACGCCATATTACACTGACCCCATATGACAGATAATTCCAACACATGCGTGATTTTCGCGGCTGGCGAATACTACAGCGATACCCCCATCGTTCCGTCTGGAGCATTCATTATCGCGGCGGACGGAGGGCTTGACCATGCACGCGCACTTGATATGTCGCCTGACGTGGTGGTGGGCGATTTCGATTCGCTTACTGGAGAACGTCCGACACAGGGTGAACACACCATTGCCCTACCTCCAGAAAAAGACGATCCAGACCTTCTGTCGGCACTAAAAATCGGCTGGTCACACCATGCGCGGCTTTTCCATATATATGGCGCGCTCGGCGGACGAATCGATCACACCATATCCAATATCCAACTGATGGCATTGCTGGCTCAGCATGGTGCGGTAGGTTTTCTGCACGGGAACGGCTCCATTGTGACCGCGATTTGCGATGGAGCACTCGATTTCGGCGAGAACAACGTCGAACCAGGACGTATGGTTTCCGTATTCTCTCATTCCGACACCTCTCTTGGCGTGAGCGAACGTGGACTGAAATACGAGATAGATGACATGACGATGACCAGCACACGTGTCAACGGCGTCAGTAACGAATTCCTCAACGGAGCCGCCGCCCATATCGGCGTCGAACATGGCACCTTGGTGGTGACTTTCCCTTCGGAAGCCCCACTACCAGCAGTCTCTTGGCACCACACATTTGAGGGTGACCTCGGATCGTTGGACACCAAAGTATCTTCAGCGCTTGCCAAGCACGAACTCCAATCCCGCTAATCGCAAAGCGAAGAAAATCACCTTTCGTCTATCACGTTCATCTCGAAAAGATGATGTGAGCGTTCACGGAAAAACACGACGTTTTCTGAAACACACGCGCGAGTGCGTTGCCTTAAGTACAGGTGACGCACTAAAGTGGGTGACGTTGGTAAACAATGGCTTCTGTGTGCCCAGCACACGCGTGGCCTACCCTAAAGGGAGAATTACATGACAGTTAAGATTGGTATTAACGGCTTTGGTCGTATCGGTCGTCTGGCTTTCCGCCGCATCTTCGAGCTGCAGGCTCGTGGCGGCCAGGCCGGTGACATTGAGGTCGCTGCAATCAACGATCTGACCACCCCGTCCATGCTGGCCTACCTGCTGAAGTACGACAGCACCCACGGCACCTTCCGTCATGACGATGGCACCCCGGTTGAGGTCACCTCCACCGAAGACTCCATCGTGGTCGATGGCAAGGAATACAAGGTTTACGCCGAGAAGGATGCCAACAACATCCCGTGGGTCAAGAACGATGGCGTTGAGTTCGTGCTCGAGTGCACCGGCTTCTACACCTCCGCTGAGAAGTCCCAGGCTCACATCAACGCTGGCGCCAAGAAGGTCCTGATCTCCGCTCCGGCCAAGGACGAGACCACCCCGACCGTCGTCTTCGGCGTGAACCACGAGATCCTGAAGGCTTCCGACGTGATCGTGTCCGCCGGCTCCTGCACCACCAACTCCATGGCCGCCATGGTCAAGCTGCTGGACGAGAACTGGGGCATCAAGGCTGGCTTCATGACCACCATCCACGCCTATACCGGCACCCAGATGATCCTCGACGGCCCGCGCTTCCCGAAGGCTCGCAACAACCGTGCCGCCGCAATCAACACCATTCCTCACTCCACCGGCGCTGCCAAGGCTATCGGCAAGGTCGTTCCGTCCGTGAACGGCAAGCTGCAGGGCCACGCCCAGCGTATCCAGGTTCCGGATGGCTCCGTCACCGAGCTGACCACCGTCCTGAACAAGGAAGTCACCGCTGACGAGATCAACGCCGCATTCAAGGCTGCCTTCTCCTCCACCGACTTCTACGGCTACAACGAGGATGGCATCGTGTCTTCCGACATCATCGGAGACACCCACGGTGGCGTGTTCGATCCGACCCAGACCGACGTCAACACCGTTGACGGCGTGACCATGGCTCGTACCGTTTCTTGGTACGACAACGAGTACGGCTTCACCTGCAACATGGTGCGCACCCTGCTGTACTTCGCTGAGATCTCCGAGTGAACCATGGCGGAGCAATCCGCACAGTTCACTAAGTAGAACTTGGTACAAGGGCTTTCGTCTCACGGCGAAAGCCCTTTTGCTAACCGACACAAATACGTTTTAGAGTGAATCGATATGGGCAAGAAAAAGCATGAGAAGGGCGCCGGCTCCACGCCGGCAACAGTGCAACTCGAACAAGCGGGAATCCCATTCAAAACATACGAATACGCACATTCGAACGACCATATGGATGACGGTTATGGGGTTGAGGCCGCCACCAAACTGGGCTTCGATGAACATCAGGTATTCAAAACGCTTATGGCCGACACCGGCTCCGAACGTGTGGTGGGCGTGGTTCCAGTAAGCGGGCACATGGATCTGAAGGCGCTGGCCGCAGCAGTCGGAGCCAAGAAAGCCGCTATGGCCGATCCAAAAGTCGCCATGCGCGAATCCGGGTATGTGGTGGGAGGCATCTCACCACTCGGTCAACGTACGCATCACAAAACCGTGCTCGACGAAAGCGCGCTGCAATATGGCGAAATACTACTGTCGGGAGGCAAACGCGGCTTTTCGATCGGCATCAATCCCAATGATCTGCTCAAGGTGCTTGACGGCATAGCCGCACCTATCGGCACCTGGTAATCACCGGTAATAGAAGCCGGTCAGCAGGCTGGTTTCTTACGAAGCTCACTGGGGAGCACGAAATGCATGTTCTCCTTAATGGTTTCGATGGTGGTCACATCATCGAAACCACGCTGTTCCAGCGCTTCGATAACGCCTGACACCAATTCGTCAGGCACGGATGCTCCCGACGAAATCCCCACGGATTCAACGCCTTCAAACCACGCAGGATCAAGCTCGGACGCATCATCCACGCGGTAGGCCTTTCCGTGAGGACCATTCGGCACGCCATCGAAGCGCGTGTTCAGCCCCTCCTGCGCAACCTCCATCAGACGAACGGAATTCGACGAATTCGCCGAACCAACGATCACCACGCAATCAGACTGCTCGGCAACCAACTTGACCGCGGCCTGCCGATTCGATGTGGCATAGCAGATATCGGAATTCGGAGGCATCTCAAGCCAGGGGAAACGCTCTTTCAACGCAGCGATCGTGCCCGCCGTCTCATCCACGCTCAATGTGGTCTGCGAAAGCAGCACCAATTTCGCATCCGAAGAAAACTCGAGCGAATCGACATCCGATTCATGTTCGATGAGGTGCACATGTTCCGGGGATTCACCGACCACGCCAACGGCTTCATCATGGCCGTTGTGTCCGATGTAGATGATCTCGTACCCTTCTTTGACGAAACGCAACACTTCACGGTGCACTTTGCTCACCAAAGGGCATGTAGCATCAACGATATGCATGCCCCGAGCTGAAGCTTCAGCCTTCACCTCAGGAGACACGCCGTGCGCAGAAAAGACAATCGGAATTCCCGCGGAAGCCGCGGCATCGGGAACCTCATCCAATTCCTGTACGAACACCGCACCCTGAGCCGACAATTCCTCAACGACATGCTTGTTGTGCACAATCTGACGGCGTACATACACCGGCGGCAGACCATCATTGCGAGACGTATTGGCAGCTTTGAGAATCGTCTGCACAGTCAGAATCGCCCTGTCAACGCCCGCGCAAAAGCCACGTGGATCCGCCAGTACGATACGCTTGGTCATGATGGCCGCCTTTCGTCACTTCGTGAAAACCTCATCAATACTAAAGCATGGGCGGCACGCCGGAGAAACGGCATCGCCATACGGCATAAAACAGGTAGACTGTGGTGTTAGCGGTAACGCTACCGTTACCGGAACATATCCAACGGCACTATGGAGTGACTATGACCTGCATCAATCTGCCTGCCCGCACCGGACAGCAATTCTCCATCTCCCATGGCGACTATGAAGCCGTCATCACCGAACTCGGCGCAACAATGCGCAAGCTGACCTATAAGGGCGAAGATCTGACGGTCGCCCTTGGTCCGGACGATCTGGTGACCTGCTGCCACGGCCAGATCCTCATTCCGTTCCCGAATCGCATCGAGGGTGGCGAGTACACGTTCGAAGGCAAGACCTATTCGCTGCCGATCGATGAGCATGACCGCAACACCGCCATCCACGGCTACGGATACCGCTCGTTCTGGAAGCTGATTTCGCTTGCCG
>OBZQ01000620.1_pt1 | contig 22285 bp, 19 predicted proteins | sample 1495531 | NCBI WGS metagenome assembly OBZQ01 (sample SAMEA2580237, study PRJEB22360) | human gut metagenome | biome: human gut; feature: human-associated habitat; material: faeces | place: Denmark | collected 2008/2010
GGTCGGTGAGCCCCAGGAACAGGGAGGCGGCCCCATGGCTGCCCGACTGGGCCGTGAAGACGCTGGCCGAATTGGACGGCCAGGACGCGACGGCCGGAGGGGAGGCGACGGCATGATCACGCGCATCGACTGTTCCGAGGCGGGTTTCAACGAATTCCTCCTCGCCAACCCGCAGCTCGACGGGCACGCGGACCTGATCTGGCAGCTGCACGCCGTCTACTGGCGCAACAAGCGCCTCGGCCATCCCAAGGCCGTCGGTCTGCTGATCCAATACGCCCGGGCATGGGCCGCCCGCAATCCCGGCGAAACCGCCATAGGACGCCTCCAGGCCCGCAAGACGCCGATGACGCAAGGACGGCGGCCATGAACGGGCGGGACATGATGCCGGCCTGCGCGAGGATCGCCGCGGCCGACCCGGCCATGGCGGATCGCATGTGGAACACGACGACCGACGACGATGGCCGGGACCTGGTCGACGAACGGATGCGCGGCAAGGGCCGCGTGCTGTGTGCCGCGTGCCCCATGCGCCTCGACTGCATCAGCCGCGCTCTCGTCAACGGCTGGAAGGACAAGGCCGTGTACGGCGGGCTCGCCCGGTGCGGGGCGGGCTCGACTATGCGAGCCGCTGGACCCTCGCCCGACTGATCGCCCGCGACCTCCACATCGCCGACGGCGGCCTGCACCGGATCCCACGGAGTCGGGTCCGTGACTGGCTGGCCGAACATCCGGACTGGGCCGAACGCATGCGCCGTGATGGCCGCGACTACTGGCGACGGGCCAAACGCCGCCAACGCTCGCGCCGCGAATACGCGACCGACGATCCGCTGTTCCTTCCGACCGAACCCGTGCCGAAGGGCCTGGTCCAGGGCAGCCTCTTCTGACCGCTTCCCGTCGCGATCCGCGTGGGACGCGGCATAAACCGAAATACCGAAAAGCCAACTAACCGGAATACCGAAAAACCGGATACCGACATACCGAAATAAGGAGAAACCGATGAACGACAAGAAGAACCGCGAGCCGATGGTGATCGCGCTGGCGACCGGCAAGGGCGGCAGCATGAAGACCACATCGGCCGTGTTCCTGGCCTGCGCCCTCGTGGACCAGTCCCGGGGCGAGCAGCATGTGCTCGTCGCCGACGCGGACGTGCAGGGCGACGCGAAGGACTGGTGGTACAGGGCCGCCGAGCTGGACGACCCGCTGCCGTTCGACGTGATGTCCGCCGCGCCGGCCGACATCGCGCACCTGCACGGGATCAACGACCGTCTCGACGACCCCGTCGACTGGGTGCTGATCGACTCCGCCCCGTACGGGCGCGCGTTGGACGAATCGGTGAACAACGCGGACCTCGTGGTCATCCCGTCGAGCCCCAGCCGCATCGACCTCGACCAGGCTGTCGGGGTGAAGGACCTGTGCGACCGTCGCGGCGTCCCCGCCGCGATCCTCCTGTGCCGCACCGAGGCCAACACGACCGCCCTCCGTGACGCGCTGGCCTGGATCGACGCCGCGGACATCGCGTGCTTCGAGACGCTGATCCCGAAACGCCAGGACATCCTCAACGCGAAATCCACCCGCCCCCGCGGGTCCCGCCTGCACGAATACCGCGACCTGTCCGGCGAACTCAAGCAGACCATGCGACAGCTCAAGGACAAGGAGGAGGACCTGTGAGGAACATGAACCTGACGCCCCGCCCGCGCGACCTGACCGCGCTGCTCAACAGCGACCGGACGGACCCGGCGGATACCGGAAGACCGGAATCGGCGGAAACCGAAATACCGAAAAACCGGAAGATCGTGAAACCGAACGACGCGGAGGGCTGGGTGAAGACCAGCGTGAGCCTGCGCGCCTCGACCCGGCGCAGGCTCAAGACCTTCGCCGCCGAGCACGACATGCGGATCCAGGAAGTGGTCGACGCCGCCCTCGAAACGTACCTGGGCTTTGGAGGGGAACGATGAACCGCGTCATGCTCCTCGGACTGCTGGTCTGCATCTCTCGCGTGGCATTGTGCGGAGTGATGGGCGTGATGGCCGAAACCGTCGCCCGGCGCGCTGGATCCAGCGGCCTTCGCGGCCTGTGCCGCCTGTGCGTCGTCGCCTACGCTCTCGTCCTCGTGGCGTCCTTCGCTCCGATGGACTCGGCCCAGACCGTCGTCCATCGGGCCGTCCCGCTGTTTTTCCTCGTCCCGAATCTTTTCATTTGGATCTCGATGCGGCCCTCCGGCGCGTCCATGCGCGGCACGCGCCGGAGGAACGATGCAGACGGCTCCGCCGATTCGATAAGCTGTGAACCTATGAACAAGGAGAACAAATGACAGAAAAAGAAAAGGCCATCGAAGATGAGACCACCGAACTTTCGAACGAGCCCACGGAAAAGAAAACAAAGAAGCCGCATCGCAGAAGGGCCATCGTCGTCACCGTCGTCGTACTCGCACTGCTCACGGCGGGAGGCATCGCCTGGAAGACGCACGCGGACCGCCTCATGACCGAGGCCAGGGCGGATTGCGCGGCCGCATCCGAACGCCTGCGCACCGCGACGAACGACTGGGACACGCTTCTGAACGGGTCCGCGGCGGACGCGGCGAAGACCGATAGGAAAAGCGTGAAGGACGCGAAGATGCTGGACGCCCTGTCCAAGACGATGAAGGCCACGATTCCGAAGACCGTTTCCTGCAAGGCGGATTCGAGGACCGGCGTGCAGGAGGCCGCAAAGGCCATCACGGCGAACGCGGCATGGTACAAGACGCATGCGAAGACGCTGTCCAAGGCCGTGAAGGCGGTCGAATCGTCCAAACTCGACAAGACCGTGGACGACGCGCAGGCGCTCTACGACGCGACCTCCGGGAAGGTGCAGGACGACAAGACCCGCGCAAGCCTGCTGGACGCCATCAAAAAGCGTGACGCGGATGCCATCGGCAAGGCCGTGAAGACGGTGAACGAGTCGAAGGCGGCGAAGGAGAAGGCCGACGCGGAGGCGAAGGCCAAGGCCGAACAGGAAGCCGCCGCGGCCGCTGCCGCCGCTGCCGCGCAGCAGCAGGCGCAGGCATCGCAATCTTATTCGGGCGGATCGTATTCGTACTCGAACAACAGCAGGAATTACTCGTATTCGGGCGGATCGTCCTCCGGCTCCACGTCCACGCCGGCGCAATCCAACGGCGGCGGCTCGTCTTCCCCGGGGTCCTCCGGCTCCGACCTGCACATCGTCATTGGCGGCAGCGGCACTCCCGCCCAGAACGGTCCCAGCCACGGAGAGCCCAACATCTGATGATCTGACGGCTTCTCCGCCGGTCGTCCAAATGTCCAAACTGGCCTGCCGGCAATCGGGTTTCAATGGTCTCGAATGGGGAGGAATCGAATCCCCATCCGAGACCATTAACGATGTAAGGAGAAACCAGTGAGGTTACCTAAAAAGAAAGCTGTGAAGGCTGCGGTGGCCGGCCTAGCGGCATCCGCGATGCTGTTCACGGCCATGCCGGCCTACGCCGGGGGTGGCGTCGCTGCCGCCCACACCCGGCCATCGGTCCGGGGGGCGGCGGCATCCACGGCGGCGGCAACGTCGGCCCGAGCGGGGACATTCTCTACCTCCAGGACGACAACAACTACACGGATTCACCGACCCAGGGATGGGGCCAGGCATCCATCGACTACGCGCTCCAGACGATGCGCAATTCCGGTTACGCGATCCCCACCGATGACAGCTATGCCATCGTGTCCCGGATCAAGAGCTCCTGCACCGAGGCGATCAACCAGGCCGTCGCCGACAAGTCCGACGGCGACGCCACCCAGGCCCGCGTGATCGGCGTCGCCGCGACCATTGCGGACGGTTCCGGCGGCCTGGTCCCATGGGGCACCAACCCGACCGACTTCCGCAACCGTTTCGACGCCAACTGGAACGCCCTGGGCGACAAGAGCGACGACCTCAAGGGCTACGACTCCACCTGGGTCCAGAAAGTGTACAGCAAGTTCACGGACCAGATCACCACGACCGGCAACCAGTATCCGACCGGTGTGCAGGTCGTGTGCGTCGCGGTCAACAACCAGCAGCCGCCACGCGACTATGACCTGACCGTCACCACCAACCACAAGCAGAGGACCGACCTGAAGGTCGGCTCCACCGACCCGATCGGCGACACCCTGCACGCGAGCAACAACGGCAGCAGCATCAAAGAGAACCTGAACGGCACCGCCGTCATCCACTACGAGGGCCAGAAGAACGGCTACGTCGCGGCCAAGACGGTCAGCAAGCCGATCACCTTCGCCAACTCGGGCGACACACAGCTCGACAACCTCGCTACTCCCGCGGACTTCGGCCTGCGCCACTGGCAGGAGGGCCATTACTGGATCGACATCCAGGTCGCCAAACAGGGCAAGATGAAATCGGCCGTCGACACGACCGACAAGGACCCGTCCGAGACCTGGACCGTCAGCGCCGAACCACCGACCCCGCCGACCAAGACCATCGACGAGGGCGTGAGCGCCGACAGCATGACCAACCGCACCGTCATCACCTACGGCACCGGCAAGGGCGGCTACGAGATGACGCTCAAGGACAAGATCACGGCCAACGGCGTCGACTACACCGTCGACGACTACAAGCTCGTCGACAAGACCGACAACGACCGCGACGTGTCCAACGAGTTCACCATCACCTGGGACCGCAAGACGGACACCGTCTCGGCGGTGCGCACGGCCGACAAGGGCGAGATGCCCTTGGACCACAAGATCGAGTTCAGCTTCGACGTCACCGTCAGCAGGCCGAAGGACTTCAGGAAGGTCAAGGACCACGCGACCGGCAAGTGGAACCAGGAACCCGAGGCCGACGCCGGCAGCAAGGAATTCGACACCTGGCAGCCCAACCCCGACAAGAGCTGGATCTTCGAGCAGGACGGCAGATGGCAGGCCGTCATCGACCCGCAGGAGACCAACAAGACCGGCGGCGACGCGCACACCTACCTCGACGGGGACAAGGTCGGCAGCGTCGTCAACGGCACCGTCGGCAGGAACCTGATCCAGGCGCCGAAACAGTTCACCCTCACCGATGACTGGACGGCCGCCGACTACATCTTCGACGCCGACACCAAGAACATCCGCGTGTACGAGGCCACGGCCGGCACCGACCGCGAAAGCAGCGTGAGCGACATCGTCAACACCGGCAAGGACGTGACCGACCAGTTCGACATCACAGTCCAGGGCACCAAGGCCACCGCCACCGCCAAGGCCTCCTACCTCAAGGGATTGAAGAAACTGAAGAACCCGAAGCAGGTCACGCTCCTCATCCCCGGCAGGATCAACTTCGCGGACGGCAAGGGCGCGGAACAGGTACGCGCCGACTTCGGCAAGGCCGCGGGAGACGAGCTCACCTTCTGCACCGCCCCGAACGGCAAGAACCTGACCAACGGCGGCTCCGAGACCGTGAACAACCACACCGAGCCGACCAACGAACCGCAGATCTGCGGCTACATCCCGCCGGTCAAGAAGGACGTCGTGTCCGAGGCGAGCCAGGGCGGCGACCAGGAGAGCGTGGACGGCAAGGTCGTCCAGCCCGGCCAGAAGGTCGAATACCAGCTCAACACCCAGCCGCAACTGCCGTCCGACCTCTCCTACGAGGTCAAGTCCGTGAGCTTCACCGACTCCTACGACGCCTATCTGAAACCGGACAAGCAGACCCTGGAGATGATGGACCTGAACACCGGCAAGCCGGTGTCCAAGAAGAAGTACACGACCACGTGGGATGATTCCAAGCACATGTTCACCCTGACCGTCACCGACCAGGAGACGATCAGCCAGTGGCGCGCCGGCACCAGCCCCCGCCTCCAGGTCCGCTTCGAGGGAACCGTCGCCGACGACGCCCCCACCGACCACAAGGTCGGCAACAAGTGGGTGCTGACCCTCAACAACTCGCTGACCCCGAGCAACGAGGTGTTCAACATCCCGCCGAAGCTCGACCCCGTCAAGAAGGACACGCAGAAGGACCCGACGATCAGCATCGACGGCAAGACCGCCCTGCTGGGAGACGAGATCTACTACCGCGTCACCCTCGACGCCAGGCAGGACAACCAGGCCTACAAGGTCTGGAGGCTCGGCATGACCGACGACTACGACGACGAGTACCTGAAACTCGACGCCACCAACGTGGAGATCACCGACGAGACCGGCAAGGACGTCACCGACAAGTTCAACATCCAGGACAAGGACGGCGTGCTCTACGCCTACGCCAAGCTGGTGGACACCGAGATCCCCGCGACGGGCGAGACCGTCAAGGGCGACCCGCAGCCGGAAGACCTCAAGGCCTACGGCGAGTCCGACGAGCATGACCCGCTCACCCAGCCCGCCATCGACCAGACGCTCCTCGGCCACACGTACACCGTGACCATGCCGATGACCGTCATCAAGGTCACCGACGGCTACACCGTGAAGAACAAGGCCACGCAGGTGCTCAACAAGATCCGCAAGGACACCAACGAGGTCACGAACCCCCTGAAGCCCATCAACCCGGCCAAGGACGTCACCGTGAAGGTCGGCGGCGCATCCGCCAACGGCAAGAGCATCTACAAGGGCCGCAGCTTCCTCTACCAGCTCGACAGCTCCATCCTGCCGGCCAACCGCGCCTACCCGCAGGTCGACAAGTGGGACATCGTCGACTCCCTCGATCCGGCCTTCGACGAATACACCGGCCAGTGGGCCGTGTACGCGACCCGCGACCTGCTTTCAGGCGGCGAGGTCCTCGCGTCCAAGGGCGACAGGATCGCCGGCTCCGGTTTCGACAGCTCGAAGCTCGGCGGCGACCTCTTCACCCTCTCCGCGGCCACCGTCGACGGCCGCAACGTCGTCACCATCGAAGCGACCGACCGCTACAGGGCCCTCGTGTCCGACGACTCCCATGAGGCCGGCTGGCGCGCCTACATCCAGTGCAAGCGCCTCGCCGTAACCGACCGCCACGAGAATCAGTTCACGGAGCACTACAACGACAAGACTCTCGAATCCAACGTCGTGTGGACCCGCACCCCGGACATGACCCCGAGCATCGACGTCCAGAAGTGGGACCGCAAGTCCGGCTGGCCGAACGGCGACCGCGACAATTCGAAGGACGCTTTGACCGTCTCCGGCGACACGGAGATCGTGTTCACCATCACGAACACGAGCAAGACCGACCCCGACACGAAGCAGGGCGCGGTGTTCCGCACCAAGGACATCAAGCTCGAGGACTCCACCATCGTCGGCGACGGCGAGGTCGTGGACCTCAAGTACCCGGCCGACTGGGACACCAAGGTGCTCAAGCCCGGCGAAAGCGTCGAGGTCACCGGCACGCTCAAGGGCGTCACCAAGACCCACACCGACCGGGCCAAGGTCACCGGCACCCCGTTGACCGAATGTCCGGTCGACACGTCGGCCCCGTTCGGTGACGGCACCTCGGACGACGAGTCCGGCTCCAAGCCCGAGGCCGAGACCGAGAGCAAGTCCGATGACGTCGTGACCATCGACGGCAAGGACTACTGCTCGGACACCAAGGTGGAGTCCGCCACCGACGACTGGAACGGCTACCGCAAGAGCCTCGCCCAGACCGGCGCGGGCATCGCGCTGATCGCGCTGGCCGCGGTCGTCGTGCTCGGCGGAGGCGCGGCCCTCATGGCCGTCTCCCGCCGCCGCAAGGCCACGCAGGCCGACGACAAGGACTGACGGCCGTCCGAAACCACGTCGCGACGGGATCCATCCCGCCGCGACGACCGGCGCCCCCTCGGGGCGCCACCCCAAGCCCATGACCCACGGCGGGACCGTCCGGCTCCTTGAAAATCTCCTTTGACAACCTTTGGAAGGACGGCACCGGGTTCGACACCCGGCATGGGCACGCCGCGGGAACCCCTTCCCGCGCACCATGGAAACCAGAACGGGGTGGCAGGCCGGATCCAATGAGGTCGGATCCGGTCGGCCACCTCTTTCCCTTGCGCGCCGGACCGTCCGGCTCCTTGAAAATCTCCTTTGACAACCTTCGGAAGGACGGCGCCGGGTTCGACTCCCGGCATGGGTACCGGAAACGGACGGCACCGTTCTCCTTGTGGCGGATCGGTCCGTCTTCCTTTCGCATGATGCCGTCCGTTTCCATGTTCCGCGGCCCGCGGAACGCCGGACGGGAACCATGGCACTCGAAGCCCGGCGCGCGGCGGCGGGACCCGGCCCCACCGGCAAACGGGCGGCGGGCCCTTTTCCATACCCTCGTCCGAGCCTCTTCGGGTTCGTCGGGAACGTCCAAACCGGAGCCTTCTCGACGGCCATACCGTGGTCATGTCATCCAAAACATCGAAAGGAAAACATCATGTACGGAATCACCATCGCGGCAGACAGCGGCAGCGTCGTCACCAGCGCGTTGCAGCTCTTCAGCCAGTTCGCCATCATCGGCGGCGGCCTGTGGGCCGTGTGGGGCGTCATCACCCTGGCCGGAGGACTGAAGGACCAGAACGGCCCCGCCACCCAGTCGGGCGTCTGGCAGGTCGTCGGCGGCGGCCTGATCATCGCGGCCGCGGCCCTGTTCTCCAACATCGCCCTGTAGACGGGAGGCCACGCATGGTCGATTTCATCGTCGGCATCCTCAACTCGATAGGGTCCGGCGTCGGCGACGACCTCGTGGCCGACCTGCTGAAGACCCCCGCCGAATACAACGCGGGCATGTACCAGCTGAGCCTGACCGTCGCCCGCTCGGCGGTCAAACCCATAGCCAGCACGATACTGGCGATCATGTGCGTCCTGGAACTCGCCAGGGTCAGCACCCGGGCGGACGGCGACCGAGAGCTGGGCGTCAAGCTCGTCGCCATGGCGATGTTCAAGCTCACGCTTGTGTTCACCGCGGCCCAGCACAGCGAGCTCATGCTCCAGGCCATCGACGAGATCGGCGACAGCGTGCTCGGCGGCATCCATTCGGCGGCGCCCACCACGGGCGCGTCGTCGGGCCTCGGCCTCGGCGACAGCATGCGCGACGCCATAGACTCCGCCGGCGTGCTGGGCCAGATACCGTGCCTGATCCTGCTGCTCATCCCGTTCCTCGTCTCCAAGGGCGCGACCATCGTCGTCACCGTCGTCATCCTCCTGCGCTTCGTGCAGATATACATGCTCACCGCGTTCAACCCGCTACCGATCGCTTTCATCGCCCAGGAGGAGACCCGCCAGTGGGGCATCAACTACTTCAAGCAGTACGCTTCTCTGGTGTTCCAGTGCGCGACCCTCTATCTGGCGATCCTCATGTACCGCACGCTCGTGGGCGGCACGCTCAACCCGAGCAAGTTCAAGGACGGCGACAGCCTCTCCGGCTGGGTGATGGACAACTTCACCGGCCTGCTCCTGGCGAGCGTCATGCTCATCGGCATTGTCATGGCGGCCAACTCCGTCGCCAAGAAGCTCTTCGGCGGCGAATGAAACACAACGCAATCCACGAAAGGAAGCAAACATCATGGCGTTGCAGATGCCCGTCTACCGGGAATTGACCACCATCGAGTCGAAGGTGTTCATGGGGATGAGCTGGCGGCAGTGCCTCGCCGCCGTCATCCTCGCCGTCGTGTGCGGGGGAGGATACATAGGCCTGTGGTTCGGGCTGGGCATGGACCCCAACCTCGCCATGTACCTGATCTTCCCGCCCGGCCTGCCCGTGGCCGTGTGGGGATGGGTGAGACCAAAGGGCCTCATGCCCGAGAGATACCTGAAATACATCCTGCGCCACTACACGCAGCGCGAGGTCTACCTGCTCGACGGTCCGGGACGGCCGTACCGTGCCGGCGCGAAACCGACAATCAAGGAAAGGGAAAGGTGAGGAATGTTCGGGTTCGGCAAGAAAAAGACCCGCGACCCGGCCGCGGCCGAGGCCAGGGCCAGGGAACACAGGAAGAAGGCGACGCACCTGCCGAAGGGCGTCAAGCAGCTCATCGGCTACGACGCGATGCTGCGCAACGGGATCGCCAGCCTGGGCGACGGACGGTGGAGCGCCACCATCCTCTTCCAGGACATCAACTACCAGTTGAGCCCGGAATCCCATCAGATGGAGATCATTGACCGGTGGGCCAAGCTCATCAACAGCTTCGAGGCCGGGCAAAGCGTGCAGATCGCCTCCTACACGCGCTCACGCGGCGTACGCGAGATCCTCGCCGACGTGATGATGGACGAGACCGGCGACAGCCTCGACCACTACCGGCTCGACTACAACCGCCTCGCCCAAGGCAAACTCGAATCCGTCAGCCGCAACACCAGCACCGTCAAGACCCTGACCGTCACGGTCCGAGAAAGCGACGAGCAGGCCGCCGTCGCGAGCCTGAACGCGTTGTGCAACAACCTCGTCAGCCAGATGCGCTCCATCGACGCCTGCAAGGCCACCCGACTCGACCGCGAGCACCGGCTGCGCCTCATGGCCGAGGTGCTCCGGCCCGGCGAGGAGTTCCGGTTCGACGAACGCCGGTTCGAGCACGCGCCCGGCAAGCCCGACACCAAGGATCTCGTGTGCCCGTGGAGCATCGACGCGCGCAACCCGACCATGCTCGACATCGAATCCCTGGACTCGAAGTACCTGCACCGCACCATGTGGGTGTCCAGCCTGCCGCCCGAACTGAGCGACCAGCTGGTCAACGACCTGACCGGCCTGCGCGCCCGCGTCGACGTGAGCATCCACCTGGCGCCCATGGACCGCGGCGAAAGCATGACGCTCGTGCGCCGCAAGAACGCCGAGGTCAAGATGCAGATCATGGACCAGCGGCGCAAGAACCGCAAGCAGGGCCTCGACCCCGACGACCTTCCCGACGACCTCGCCGACCAGCAGGAACAGCTCGGCCAGCTGCGCGACGAGCTGCGCTCCACCAACCAGAGGCTCGTGGACTCGATCATCGTGATCGGCGTGTCCGCGGCAAGCCAGGAGGAGCTGGAGGTCGCGTGCAGGAACGTGAAGGCCAAGGTCAACGCGCAGTCCTGCACGGCCGAGAGCCTCAAGTTCATGCAGATGGAGGGACTGACGGCCGAACTGCCGCTGGGCAACAACCCACTGCCCATGAAACGCACCCTGACCACGAACAGCGCGGCCATCCTCATCCCGTTCACCACGCAGGAGGTGTTCGAGCCGCACGGCCTGTTCTACGGAAGCAACGCGAGGAGCGGCAACCCGATCCTCGCGGACCGGCGCAGCCACATGAACTCCAACGGATTCGTGCTCGGCACGTCCGGCGGCGGCAAATCCTTCACCGTCAAGCAGGAGATCGCCGGCATGTTCCTCAACCGCGACGACGAGGTGATCGTCATCGACCCGGAACGCGAATACCTCGCCCTCGCGGCCGCGTTCGGCGGACAGATCATCCAGATCAGCGCCGGCACCGGCACGCGCGTCAACCCGATGGACATCGTCCTGGAGGACGACTCGGCCTCCGACCCCGTCAAGGACAAGACCAACAACGTGGTCTCCATGATCGGCGCGCTCATCGGCGGCATCGACGGCCTCGACCCGCTCCAGAAGGGCCTCGTCGACCAGTGCGTCAGCAACCTGTACACGCGTTACCGCAACCAGGGCGGGGGAGTGGTCCAGCCCACATTGCAGGACCTGCACGACGAATTGCAGGCGGGCGGCGACCAGGTGAGCCGGTACCTCGCCGACGCGCTCAACCCGTACATCACCGGCTCCATGAGCGGCTTCAACGGCCAGACCAACGTGGACCTGTCCAACCGGTTCACCGTGTTCGACGTGTCCGGCCTGTCCGGCGAGCTGCGCACGTTCGGCATGATGGTCGTCATCGACCAGGTGTGGAACCGCGTCATCCGCAACAAGGCCAACGGGCGGCGCACCTGGCTGTACGTCGACGAGTTCCACCGCTTCTTCTCCAACCAGTATGCCGCCGCCCAGTTCAAGGACATCTACAAGCGCGCCAGAAAATACGGGCTCGGCGTCACCGGCATCACGCAGAACGTCGAGGAGATCCTCGACCTCCAGGACGCGCGCGAGATGCTGTCCAACAGCGATTTCCTCATGCTCCTGAGCCAGAACAGCACCGACGCGGACGCCCTGTGCGAACTGCTGACCCTGAGCGAGGAGCAGCGCCAGTACTTCACCGGCGTGCTGCCCGGTCAGGGATTGATGAAGATCGGCAGCGCCTACGTGCCGTTCGACGGTCGCATCCCCGCGGGCGGCGACCTCTACCGGCTGTACTCCACGACCTTCCAGGAAGGAAAGTAAACGCATGAGCGGAACCCAAGCCCACCACGCCGGAGGCACACGCGCCCGCATCGGACGCGCGGCCACCGGCGTGGTGTCCAGCACCGCGCAGTTCGGCTCGGACCGGACCGACATCGCCGATTCCATGGGCCACACCGCCGCCGAGATGGCGGGCCGCGCCGGCATGTACGGCATGTCCTCCACCATGCACGGCGTGGGCTGGACGGCCGGCAAGGCGCGGCGCATCATGAACCGCGGCAAACGCGCCCTGCGGTCGGGCAGGGGAATGCGCAAGACGGCCGGCAAACCCAAGGCGCTGTCCGAGGCGAAGCCCAGCGAGAAGATAGGCAAGTTCGCCGCGAAAGGCAAGGCGAGCAAGCGGATCGGCAAGCACATAGGCGCAGGCATTGGGAAAGCCGGCCGGAGCGTCAAACAGATGGGAACCACCGGCATGGGCTGGATGGACGAAGCCGGCGCAAGGCTCACCGCTGCCGACGACGACTTCGCGTCCAAGCTGGGAAGCACCACACGCGACCTGTCCTTCAAAGCGGCACGCACAGGCGTGAAAGGCGTCAACTCGTCGGCCAAATTCATCTGGCGGCACCGCCGCGCGCCCGTCAAGGCGGCGCGCGACGTTCAAGCCACCGGACAGGCCGCCGTGCGTGCCGCCCGCGCCGCCGCGAACTTCGTGCGCATGGCCGCGTCCCGCGTCATCGCGGGAGCCGCCTCCATCAGCCTTCCCATCCTGCCCGTCATCGTGGCCATGCTCGCGGTGCTCGGCGTGCTCCTGGCCGTCATGGGCGCGTTCCTGGGATCCAACGCCAGCGAATCCACGGTCACGGGCGTGCCCGCGGAATACGAGGCCGACGTGATCCGCGCCGGATCCATCTGCCAGGTCGTCACGCCGAGCATCATCGCCGCCCAGATCGACCAGGAGTCCAATTGGAATCCGAAGGCCGGCAGCTCCGCCGGAGCGCAGGGCATCGCACAGTTCATGCCGTCCACCTGGGCGTCCGCAGGCAAGGACGGCGACGGAGACGGCAAGGCCGACATCTGGAACCCGCACGACGCGATCTGGAGCCAGGGCAACTACATGTGCGGCCTCGCCTCGCAGGTCGAGACGGCCAAGAAGTCCGGGAAACTGACCGGCGACACGTTGGAGCTGACCCTCGCGGCGTACAACGCCGGCCTCGGCAGCGTGCTCAGATACGGCATGGTGCCGCCCTTCGAGGAAACCATCAACTATGTGCGGCGGATCAAGGAACTCGCAGCGACCAAATACACCGCAACGGGGACCGCCGAGGGTGGCACGGTCGGCTCCCTCGAACCGAAACTGACGGTCTCCGGCGGCATCGTGTCCACGGCCGGCATCACGCCGGACACGAGATACCCATGGGGGCAGTGCACCTGGTGGGCCGCTACCAGAAGAGCCGACATAGGAAAACCGATACCAGGGTGGGGCAACGCCGCCACATGGGCAGGTTCCGCGGCGTCGGCCGGCTACACGGTGGACGGCTCCCCATCCGCCGGCAGCGTCATCGTGTTCCAACCGGGAGTATTGGGCGCGTCCGCCGACTACGGGCATGTCGCCATGGTCGAGGAGGTCCGCGGGGACGGGTCGATCCTGATCAGCGAGTCCAACGCGCTTGGCCTCGGCGTCGTATCCACACGCGAAATCAGCGCCTCCCAACTGGCCGCAGCCGGAAATGGCGTCCGCTACATCCATTGAAAGGAAAACCAAGCATGGAACCAAAGAGGAACAGGATCATCGCCGCGACGGGATTTGCGGTCGCGCTCCTCATCCTGGGAGGAAACGTCGCGGTGATATGCGCCGGCAACGGAACCGCGGAGGACACGCAAAGCACCGTCGCCCGGCCGCGAACGAAAACCGAACCCGGACAAAAAACGGCTGGAGACGAAGAGACCGAGCCGGCGACGCCGACGGAGGATGATCCGTGCGCCGACCTCGCGCCGAAAGCGCTCGGCGTCTACATGGGCGGCGAACGAGGCCAACTCGAAGGCGAATACTTCACGCCGGATGCCACCGGCCTCGACATACCGGCATCATCCATAGCCCCGCAGCCATTGCCCGAGACCGAGTTCACCGGCTTCCCCGTGTCCACGGGGCGGCGGGTGGCGACATGCGCCGTATCCACCGGGCTGGAGGCATCCTGGGTGCTTGACTACACGCTCACTGACGACGGCTGGCGATGCGCGGCGGTCAAGGGCCCATTGGAAGGCGGATACCGGGTGCATGAAGGCAAACCAGAGGAACAAAAGTGATGAAGGCAAACGAACAGGATCAGCCAGTCCTCATCAAAGACGAGGGCGGAGAGGAATGACCAGGATCGACAGGAAGACGGGTGAGCCGATTCTCAGCCCCAAGCTTACGGTCGACCAGCTGTACGCCATGGCCAACGAGCCCGGTTGGCGTCCATGGATGCGCCTAATCGCCGAACATCCACACGCGTGGCCGGAGCTCGCCGAATGGTGGCATACCGCGCAGGAGCAAGGCTTTGACACGGCCGGTGCCGCGCCGCTGCCGCCCGCGTCCATGCGCGGCCGCCGTCGCGTCGCCATACCGTCCGCGCCGCTGCCGCCGGAAGACGAGCCGGGGCAGGAACCCGTGTCTGCGCCGGCGGAGCAGTCTCCTCCCGACGATTCCGCGGAGAAGGCCCTGAAGGACGCCGACGACGATTTTGCCGCACTCGAACGAATCGCCGACTTGGAATCGGATACGGCGGACATCCCTCCAATACCGGAAGCAGAATCGTCGGGGTCGGCCGTCACCTACTCGGCCGACCCCGACGATCTGAAGGTGCGTCGCGTCTTCCCGGTCGGGAAAGCGCTCGTCGCGATCGTCATGACCGCGAGCCTCATCGCCGTGTCCTGGATGGGACTGCAAATCAAAAACCGCCGTGCCGCCGCCATGCGGCAAGAGGCGCATGAGACCGCAATCAGCGCATGCGACTCGGCCGAAGCGACACGCAAGACCATCCAGTCCGACCTGGACAGGACCACGGCCAAAGCCTCCAGACTATTGAAGGACACCAGTCGCGGCCAAGTCGCGGATCCCAAGACGCTTGATGCGTTGAATCGGCTCCTGGACGCAAAGACGTCCACCATCAAGGGTTCCTGCGCGCCCGACGCCGTCACATCCGACGTGGACAGGACCACTGCGGCGCTGCGCAGAACGACCAAAGAGCTCAAGAACCGTCTCACCGACCTCAAGACCGCGGCCAAGGCCGTCACCGACAGCAAACTCGACAAGACCGTGGACGACGCGAACGCGCTGTACAAGCAGACCGACGGCAAGGTGGCGGACGACAAGACCCGCGCAAGCCTGCTGGACGCCATCAAAAAACGCGACGCGGACGCCATCGCAAAAGCCGTGAAAGAGGTCAACGAATCGAAGATGGCGAAGGAAAAGGCCGACGCGGAGGCGAAAGCCAAGGCAGAACAGGAAGCCGCTGCGGCCGCCGCGCAGCAGGCGCAGGCATCGCAATCCCAATCCCAAGGAAGTTCCGGATCCGGTTCCGAAACCGTTCGACGTCCGTCTTCGGGAGGCTCGTCGTCCTCCACCAATACGGGCGGAGCCTCGCCGGGATGGTCCGTGCCCGCGCCATCAGACGAGGGCACCGGCCTGCCCGGCAGCGATCCGGGGTTGTGATTGGCTTCATGCCACTGCCTTCCATTCTTTGGAGTGCCTGAGCGTGGATTTCGGTCTGGCGATGGCGGTTCCGGGCCATGCCTTGCGGCTGAGGAACGGGTGCAGTCCTCGCAGGTTGTAGATGCATTTGTCGTTGTCCAATTGCGCGAGCTCGTCGGGTGTGAGGAGTTCGCGTCCGGTGCGCTGGTAGTTGGTGGTGTGGCTGCCGGACACGCCCTTCGAGTCGCTGGTGGTGCGGATGTCGATGGTCTCCTTGCCGAGCAGCTTGCTGAGCCATTCAGTGGTGGACTGCTCGTTGCCGCCGAGGAACAGCACCGAGTCACAGTTGCCTACGATGGTCTCCCACGAGTCCTTGTACATCGTCTTGAGCTGGGCGATGGTCTGGAGGATGATACTGACGCTGACCTTGCGCGAGCGGATCGTGGCGATGAGCTTGTCGAAGTTGGGGATGCGTCCCACGTTGGCGAACTCATCGAGGAAGCAGTGCAATGGCGTGGCGAGGCATTCGCCGGGGTAGGTGCGGCAGCGGCGGATGATGCTGTCGAACAGGCATTGGTAGAAGATCGCGGCCAAAAAGTTGAATGTCGGGTCCTCGTCGGGCAGGGCGAGGAAGATGGCCGTCTTCCCGTTGGGATGCTTGTATCCGCCCTTGTGCTCGTCCGCGTATCCGCCGATCCGGTCGATACCGAGGTTGTCGTCGGAGAGGATCTCCCGGACCGGGCCGACTGTCAATGGGGCGAGACGCACGCCGAGGCTGATGATGATGCCCTTCTTGGTCTCTCCCGCGCCCTGGGTGAAGGGCCTGTACTGGCGGGCCGCGAACTTCAGGCCCTGGGCGAGACGCCATGCCTCGCGCAGGTCCGGATCGTCGTGGTCCGCGCCATCGCGATTCCATTCGGCGCGGGTCTCCTCATAGATCTCCGTGGCGGTCCGGGCGACGGCGTCGACCTGGCTTTCCTTGGTCTCGTCCTGTTCGCTGGCCTCGAGCAGATCGCGCATGTCGGCGACCGCGTTGAGGGTCTGTCCGGCGTCGATGTGCAGGCAGTCCTCGAGGATGTCGTCGGGCAAGTAATAGACGAACGCGGTGAGCGCGGTCAGCAGGCTGCGTTCGGATTTGGTCCAGAAGTCGTCGGTCTGGTGCTCCTTGGGTGTGGAACCGTTGGTGTTGTCCATGATGTTGGTGACCAGGCGCATGATCGCCACGTCGGGCTTGTCGGGGTCGATGTATCGCATCGGGTTGAATTTCGTCTCGCTGGTCAGGTCCACCAGGTCGAGCTGTTTGACCGTGTAGCCCATCTTCTCCAGCTTTCCGCCGGTCTTCGCGTAGAGTTCGCCCTTCGGATCGGTGCAGGCGTAGTTCATGCTGCCCTTGAGGATGTTGGGGATGACGTGCGTGGCGGTCTTGCCTGAACCGGATCCGCCAATCACGGTGGTGTTGAGGTTGCGTCGCGTGGCCTGCGCGTCAAGGCTCAGGCCCTCGGTGGCCGTCATCTGGAGGTTCTGCCTGGTGTCGCGGTCGGTATACGGGGCCATCTCCCGGCTGGTCGACCAGCGTGCCGACCCGTACTCTTCGCCGTCCCTCCAGTTGCGTCTCATGCTCCACCGGTAGAGGTGGAACAGGCCGACCGCGCACGCGCCGCCCAGTCCGCATAGGAGGCTGGCCCGGTCGAATCCCAGGGCGAGCGGATGCTGGAGCATGATCGTCATGCCGTCTATGATCCGTTCCATGCTTTCGCCGGCGGCGATGCCGGCCTGGACGCGGGCGGCCGCGAGGTCGGAGAGCCAGAATCCCGCGAGGATGGTCAGCGTCTTGACGATGATTCCTCTTGCTTGTTCCATGATTGTTCCTTTCTATTGTTTTCTTTCGGCGAGGTTCTCCTTGAGCCTGGCGCGGAACCGGTCGTACAGCGTCTTCCTGCTGGTGATCCTCCCGTCGGCCGGCTCCGTTTCGGCCTGGGCATCGCCGCCGGCCGCTTCCGCGTCCTTCGGGGGTGGGAGGGGCGTGACGGTGGTCATGCCGCCCGGCGTGACGTCGATGCTGAATGGCCGGCCGTCTGCCATGAGCGTGGACATGAGTCGGCCGACGTGGCCGTTGATGTCGATCCATTCGCCGTCGCCGGCCTTGTCCGGTCTGATGCCGCTGACGGTGGTGGTCCGTGTCATCGATTCCCGTCCGGTTCGTCATGGCTGGGATCGAACGCGAGGCTTGTGGCTTCGATGTCGATGCCTGATCCTTCGTCGCCCGCGGTGCCTTTGACCATGAGGCGGGATCCCTTGCGCGCGTGGTCGCGGATGTTCTCCGAATGCTCCCTGCCGCTGGCGTGGATGGTGATTTTCCTCGTGGCTGTTCCCATGGCCATGGTTTCAAGCAGCCAGTCTTCCGCGCTTCTGTTTTGCCGTGGGCTGCTGATGAGTGTGCCCTCGAACCAGATGATGGGTTCCGGCTGGTCGTTTGTTTCTGTTGTCATGCGTGTCTTCTGCTCCTTCGTATGGAATGAATGCGGGGTGGCGCGGAAAGCGCGCCACCCCGTGGCTGGAGAGGACTACAGTCTTGGCCCGTGACGCTTCGTCGTGGAATCGGCCTGTGCGGGCGCCTTGTGATCCGGTTCCGGCCGGTCACGGTCCAGGCTTTGGGCCGGCTGGGGCTCCTTCAACTGGTCAAGCTGGTGGAGCGTCCACGTGGACAGTTCACTGTCGTATGACGCGCGGGTGAGGATCTCATCGCGGTTGTCCCAGACGATCTGGTCGGCCTGTTGTTGGGTGATGCCCGTCCAGTCGCCCTGCGCGTTGATGCGCATGAGCGGGTCCTTTCGCGGGTCCCATCCGCCCATCTCGCGTTTCTCCGCGATGTCCGCGGAGGTGAGGCCGTCTCCGGCGATCTGGACCGCCTTGTCGGATGGGTAGGCGAGGTAGGTGGCGATGTCGTTCTCGGGGTCGTGCGCGTTGACCTCGCCCACGATGCCGTGGAGGATTCTGACTGCGTCCTGGTCGGGGGATTCGTATCGTTCCAGGATGTGGCTCGCGCGCATGCAGGACGCCTTGCGGTGCTGCTCGTAGAGCACGGCCGGATCCTCATCGACCTTCGTCACGACGTATCCGGCGTCCTCCCTCGCCTTCATCGCCTGGTCGCGGTCGAAGGCGGTGCTCAGGTATGCGATGTGCCTGTCGGGGTCCCCGGGCTTCCGCCACCGGTAGGCGTATTCCTCCGGCGGCTGGTTCGCGGCCAGATGGCTCGTCCCGGCTGCGCGGGCCGTGTGTAGGCCGCCCGCGCGTTCCCAGCCCTCCACCGCCTTGGCGAGTGTTTTCCCGGCGGCTGGGTCGGCCGGGTCGATGACGGTGTGTTCGCGGTCGGCCATGTCGTTGTCGTCGTATTGCCATTCCGCCTGTGGCCGGTTGGCGTAGGACACCTCGATCCGGCCGGCCAGACGGTCCGTGTCTTTCCATGCGGGGTTGTCGTGGAAGTCGATCTGCACGGCGCGTCCGTCCGTGAGCCTCGCTTCGAGGTAGTGGCCCATGGCGTTGCCGCCCTGGGTGACTTCGGTGACGTCGGGGTCCTGTTCGAGCAGTCGTCTGGCGTTTTCCGTTGTCAATGGCATTCCTGCGCTCCTTTCCTTGGTTTCCTGGTCTCTACTTTCCGTCTCCCGGGGTTCGTCGGGTTTGGACGTCAGCCGTTCGAGTTCTGCCTGTTTTTGCCGGTACTCGTCCTCGTGGGCGAATGGTTCGGCCAGCGTCTCCTGCGCGGCGGCGAGTTCCCTTTCGGCGTCCGCCAGCCGTTCCGTGAGCTTGCCGGGGTCGGTGGCCATGTTCTTGACGATCCGGTCGAGCTGGCTGACGATGCTGGAAGGTCCGGTCAGGTAGGGTCCGGGCATCTCGGTACCGGATTCGTGCTCGTGGACGGCCTTGACGGCCAGGGTGATCCGTCCGGTGGTGGCCGCCCTGCGTGCGATGACGGGCAGTCCGTCGTATTCGGCGATCGTGTCCCCGTCGTGCGCCTGGTGGGCGGCCTGGTGGAGGAGCCTGCATGCGGTCTGCCGGTCGCCGACCGGCCGGCCGTTGATGGTCATGCCCTCCCACTTGCCGTTCATGCGTGCGGTCTGGTGGATGCTCAGGGCCTTGGACGCGAGCGGCTTGTCGTCGGTCTTCTCGCGGATCGCCTGGCGGATCCCCTCGATGCGTGGCTGGAGCTGCTGGTTGATGTCCCTGCGGGTGTCGGCCTTCTGCTGCGCCCATGAGGCACGCAGGAGCTTCAGCTGGTTGATCTCGTTCTCCAATGTCATGCGGCGTTGGATGTCGGGGTCGCCGGTGGCCAGCGCCTTGATGTTGGCGAGGGTCACCACGTCGGCGTCGAGGTCCGCGGCCTCGCGGGCGGGGCTCTTCGAGCTCATGAGCTGGCTGATGAACCGCTGCTTGCGTTCCACGGTCTGGTAGCTGTACGCGTCGAACGTGCCCTCGGTCACGTACCGGTAGTCGCGCACGTGGTCGTACGTGTTGCCCTGGCGCTGGATTCGGCCGAGGCGCTGTTCCAGGTCGGCGGGCCTCCATGGGCAGTCGAGGTCGTGGATCGCGGCGAGGCGTTCCTGCACGTTGGTGCCGGTGCCGAGCTTCTGGGTGCTTCCCATCAGCACGCGGATCTCGCCGGATCTGACTTTGGCGAACAGTTGCTCGCGTCTGGCGGGGTTGTCGCCGGCGTCGTGCACGAACGCTATCTGCTCGGCGGGCACGCCCAATTGGATGAGGCGGTCCTTGAGGTCCTGGTAGGCGTTCCATCCGCCCGACGCGGGCGTGCTCGAGTCGCAGAAGACGAGCTGCGTGCCCAGGCGTGGCGTCTCCTCCTGCCAGATCCGGGCGACGTTCTCGGCGCATGCCTGGATCTTGCCGTTCTCCAGGGGGCGGTCGTTCTCGTGGCCTTTGAGGAGCTTGGGGTCGAGGGCGATCTTTCGCCCGTCGCCAGTGATCCGCAGGAGGTTGTCGACCTCCGGCGACACGTCGCCGTCGCGCACGAGGTCGGCCCTGTCGGACAGTTCCTCCATCTCCTTCTTCTGGCGGTCGGTGATGGGCACGGGGACGGGCACCTGCTCCAGTTCGGGCAGCGGCAGCTGGATGTCGTCGTTGGTGATCATGTCGGTGAACTGCTTCACCGCGTTCATCAGTTCGGGCAGGTTCTGGAAGCGCGCGAACCTTTGCTTGACCTGGAATCCGTTGCCTTCGGGCTTCAGTTCCACGGTGGGTACTACCTGGCCGTAGGCGCCAGCCCATGCGGCGAACGTGTCGAGGCCCTGGGCCTTGAGGGTTCCGGGCGCGAGGTAGCGCTGCATGTTGTACAGCTCGCTCATGGAGTTGGAGACCGGCGTGCCGGTCATGAACGCGATGTTGCCTCCGTGCCCGGCCTCGCGCAGCCATTCGCATTTGTCGAGCAGGTCCTCGCATTTCGCGGCGGACGACAGTTGCATGCCCAGGTCGGCGGATGCGACGGGCACGCCGAGGTTCTTGAAGTGGTGGGCCTCGTCGACGATGAGCATGTCCACGCCAAGCGATTCGAACTCGATGCCCGCCAGTGCCTTGTCGTCGCGCGACTCCTTGCCGTCTCGCAGGCGCTGCATGGCGGTCTCGGCGCTTTTGCGCGCCGCCTCCAGCCGTTTGACGGTGGGGTCCTTGTCGCCCCTGGCCTTGGCGGCGGCCTCGACGGCCTGGGCGAACTCGTCGACGCGGGCGCGCATGTTCCTCAGCCGTCGTTCCTTGCTGACGTGCAGCTGGCTGAACCGGCTCTCCGGCACGATCACCGCATCCCAGTCGCCGGTGGCGACCCGGCCCCAGAAGCGTCTCACCGATTCGGGGTTGCGTTGCGCGTCCTTGTCCATGACGAGGACCCGTCCGGCCGGATAGAGCCTGAGCACGTCGCCGGCCCACTGGTCCACGAGGTGGTTGGGGACCACGAGCATCGGCTTGGACGCCTTGCCGAGACGTTTCGCCTCGTGGGAGAGGGCGACGCCCTCGAACGTCTTGCCGGCTCCGACGACGTGCGCGATGAGGGTCCCCTCGTCGCTGCGCAGGGCGCGGGCCACCGCGTCCTTCTGATGCGGACGCAGGGCGACGCCGTGGGCGATGCCGGGCGTGGTCAGGTAGGATCCGTCGACGTGGCGGGGCCGCATGCCGTTGAATCTGCGGTTGTACAGGGCGGTGAGCCTTTGCGCGCGGTCGGGGTCCTTGAACACCCATTGGTTCCACGCGTCGCGGATCGCGTTGGCCTTCTCGATGGCGGCCATCGTGGCCTTCTGGTCCTTGACCCGTTTGGGCTTGCCGGACGCCGTGGTCTCCGTGGGGGAGTCCTTGGTGACGGTGATCTGCGCATTGTCCAGGCACGCCTCCAGCAGTTGGAACGGGTTGCGGTCCTCGGTGCCGTACGTCCTTGCTGCCTTGTAGTCGATGTCGCCGCCGCCCGAGTAGCCGACGCGC
>OBZQ01000625.1_pt1 | contig 22136 bp, 17 predicted proteins | sample 1495531 | NCBI WGS metagenome assembly OBZQ01 (sample SAMEA2580237, study PRJEB22360) | human gut metagenome | biome: human gut; feature: human-associated habitat; material: faeces | place: Denmark | collected 2008/2010
ACAATAACGCACACTTACTCTCGGCGTTGTCATATCTTCTGCATCCTGTGGCTGCTCCTCTGGGAAAAAGGCTGCTGCCGATGCCAGTTCTTCTTCAAAGGCATGAATCATCAAATGCAGCATTTTCAGCTTGTGATAACTGTCATGAATCTGTCCCGATTCACGAATGCATGTCTGGAAATCGTAGCTCTTCGCCGGAAGATCATTGAAATATCCAGTCTCTCTGGCTTCCTGTAATGTGGTGTCTTTTCCATCAGGATTCACACCACCATGATACATGTAATATCCCAGCAGATTTGCTCCTGCCCCCAGCATACACCATGCCTGTGCCTGGATATCCTCAGGATATGGATAGGTTCTTCTAAGTGCTGTCACCTGAAGTCCTCCACCCAGCTCTGCTGTAAGATAGGGATTGTCTTCCTTGGAGAATGTACAGTCCGCGCCCTGATCAATTGCAAGATCCGCTCCAATGTTCTCATCCTGTCTGAATGACATCATCAGAAAGTTCTCACACGCCGGCATCTCATGGGTATGCCCTGCCCAGGGTGCATCCACATATCCACCCAGTACAGGCAGAGTCTCTCCCTCCAGAACAATTGCGCCACCCCAGCCGGTTGCTGTATAATATGGCACTTCATATCCAAGCTTCAAAGCAAGCCTCTTGAGACTCTTCATATGCTCTACACCACGGCTTTTATCAGAAGGTCCTCCTGCATGGCAATATTCGTTCTCCAGCTGAATGCCAATAACAGGACCTCCATCCTTGCACATTTCACCTTTAATCTCCTGTGCAAGCCTTGTCCAGAACTGCTCTACATACTGCATATACAGGGCATCATTTGTTCTTGTCTCATGTTCCCTGGATGCTCCCTCTATATAGCCCAGACCATTATGTCCAAGCTCTGCTACCAGCCAGTCCGGGAAACCGCCGTTTCTCGCCTCACCATGTGCCCAGGGTCCGATACGCAGCCATACCGGCATATCCAGCTTCTTACAAAGCTCCAAAAACGTCCTGATATCCCTGCTTCCGCCAAAATCCCATTCTCCCTTGTGTTCTTCATGGTGATTCCAGAATACATAAGTAGCCAGAATATCTACCCCGCCTGCCTTCATTTTCAGAATCGCTTCTTCCCACTCCGCAGGCATCCATCTGGAGAAATGAAATTCTCCCATAACAGGCAGCATCGCTCTGCCATTCTTCGTTAAATAACGGTTATTGACTCCGTACGTGTTTCCCTCTTTATCCTTGCCACCCATACTTGTATTTATTTTCAGTGGTCGTGTCTGTTCTATATGAATCCGCATGCCTGTATCCTTCTTTCTTTTATCCAATACTTATTCATTATAACAGATATTTAACTGATTACCACTGTATAAATTATATATGTCATTAATCATTTGAGGAATAGATCGTCACATACTTATCCTGTCCCGCATTATTCAATGTTACCGCAGCTTCCCCTGTCATGGGGTCTTCGATTGCTACACGGATCTTCGCCACATCATCAGTCAGGTGTCCACTCCACTGTACTTTCAGGTTCATATCGGGCATAATATCCGAAAGCTTCATATCCAACTGCTGTTTCTCTATGAAATTATTCTCTTCATCATAGAAGTACAGATACACACACCAGTCCTCATACATGGGTGCGATTCCCTGATTATTCCACGTAACGGCTATATCCCATATACCCGATAATCTGTTTCTCTTCACAGCTGCCTTACTGATACCAAGCTTATATCCAAGCAATTCCCGGATGACTGCTGCTTCCTGCTGATACTGTGGCGCTTCTAATGCATGGGGAACCTTAGGTCCTATGAAGCTCATATGAGACTGACGGATCAGGCTTTTGGTCGTATCCATATCTGTTACCAGCAGTTCTTCCCAGCTTCTTGCACTGGTAAACTCTCCACCTACTGCTGCCTTTTTGTAGAAATCCGGTATGGCATATAAGGTATGCGCCTTGGCAGGCTCTGTATATACGCCTCCATCATTTAACCATTCCAGCCATTCATTGGTATCCTCTGCTTCTCCTGTCATATCATTATAGACACCCAGGCCATATTCCTTTACTCCAAGGAAAGGTCTTCGCATCATAAGCTGTACATCCGGAAAAGCCTCTACATACTGGTCTACATACTGCATACAGACAGATTCCTCTGGAATGGGAACAATGCCTTCACCAGATTTCACATGCCACTCGCCCCAGTGCCCCAGACTGCCAAGCTGTACATAGCTTAAAAATCCCGGTCTTACTTCCTCAAATGCCTCTGCAATCTTCTGCAATACCTTGCCATGTGCCTCTATCAGATCCGGATTGGCATAGTTAGGGGAATATCCCTTACCATACGAAGTATCATAAAAAGTCCCATCCCTGGTCTTCTCATACAGCCACTGTGGGATATCCATATGTTCTTCCTGTCCAGGTACATCACATAACAGCCGGAACACTGCATGCTTCCCCTGACTTGCATACTCCTGTGCCTGATTCTCATTTATTAATGTTGTAAAATCATACACCCCCTCCTGCGGTTCGATATCGCTCCATGTCATACCAATGTACACCAGCGTATTCTCACCCACAGCGTCAGGATAGTCTGCACTCACCGCATATCCAATCAAAGGATTATACAGTATTTCCTGTTCATTCTCATCTGTGTATATGGATGTTTGTATGATAATTTTGTTATATACAATAATCAGGATAAGTACTGTTAAAATCAAAAATAAGATGCCTTTTCCCATATTTTTATTAACCATGGTATTCCCCATTAAACTGAACAAAGGATGTATTCTTGACATTTGGATTCTGCTGTATCTTCTCTGCAATTACCATCTGTGTGTCTCTGCACTCCACCTGAATCGTCATCTCTGTCAGTTCATTACGGAGAATCTTGGATTTTACCTGATATCTGGTCTTGTTAAGCTCACGCAGAATCTCATCCCCTGTCTCAGCTCCGACATACTGCACCATCAGAATATATGTCTGTGTTCTTGACTTCTTACTGAAACATACTGCGATAAATACCGTCATAACCACAAAACCGACCAGTACCAGTATGTACATGCTGGCGCCCAGTGTAATGCCTGATGTGATTGCCCAGAACATATACAGAAGATCCAGCGGCTCTTTGATAGCAGTACGATAACGTACAATAGAAAGAGCACCTACCATACCAAGTGAGATCACGATATTCGTGGAAATTGCCAGTGTTACCATACAGGTAAGGCATGTCATTCCCACCAGTGTCAGTGCGTAAGACCGGCTGTAGATGACTCCGTTATAGAACTTCTTGTATACAAGGTATATGCAAACCCCAAGCAATACTGCCAGAAGCATGTTAATGATAATACCGCTCATGGTATCCCATGATACTGACTGGACGAAATTATCCGATTCCAGTACTGACTTTTTGATCATATCTTTTACGCTCATTGTAATAACCTAACCTCTCGTTATATTAGAATGCCTTTTCTCTCTATCTTGTGATCACAGCACATCACATACTTGGATGCTGCCGTATACTCTGCCTCACTTGTTGTCAGCAGATCCTTAATAAAATCTGGAAGCAGCTGTGTATACTTTACTTCCATAATCAGCTCATTCGGCTTCATGACTGACCAGGATGGCAGCTCTGGATCAAACAGATCTCCCATAAGAGCCGTTTCCTGCAAATGATAGTCAAAAGTGATCCGCACATTTCCCGGTTCAAATACATAAGGAACTCTCTCATAATCAACAATTACTCTGGGGCGTAGAAAGTTTGTCACACATTCATAGTAAAAAGTCTGACATACCTCTTCCTTTCTTTCCCTGAGTATCTCATAATTTCCTGCAAGAATATTCCTTACTTCTTCTGTGGTCAGCCTGGCTGACTGTTTGTAAATGTAGGCTCCCTGCTTATGCTTGCATTCCAGCTTGATCAACTCATCACTGTAATTATAGAATCGTATTCTGTACTTCTTTCTGACCGCAGTACCCATCTGCTTCTCTTCATACGCACTGTTCCAGTAATCATCAAAATACAGACTGCGTATCTGGTAAATTCCATTCTCGGTATTGTTATCCCTGTCCAGAAACATATCAAGGCGTGCCATCATAATATCCTTATGCGCCTGTGTGATCCTGTACTTGAGTTCATGCCGGAAATTCTGCTTATTCGTCATTGGCACCATCCTCCACAATACTGCCATCTTCCAGATAGTAGAAGCATTTGATACCGTATTGCTTCCCTTCTTCTGCCATGTAAGTATCAAATGCGTACTGTTCTCTTCCTGATTCATTGGTTGCCTTTACACGAATATAATATTTACCCGGTTCCAGCTGCACCGGCATGGTAATCATTGGTGAATGCAGATTACTTTCCTCATACAAAACAGTAGCAAATGTATAATTATCAGACAATTGCACAGTATAGGTAATGTCTTCTCCCTGGAAATCATAAGAAATATCCCACTCCAGATGCAGTCCGTCCGCATTCTCCTGCGGGACTCCTATATAAAAGGGCTGTGGTTTCTCATAGCTTTCCAAATATTTCTGGTAATTAATTTCTATTTCTTTTGGAAATTCTTCCAGAACCTGCTGTCTCTCTTCATAAGTAAGCCGCATATACAAAACATCCGGCAGTCTCCACAAATACGGTTCAATCAACTTATTATACTTTTGTGCCAGCTGCGTCAGTTTATCTTCTGTCAGTAAATTTCTGTACAGCAGGATTCTTTCATTCAGCTTGGCACGCAGCTCCTGAGACTTGAAAATTCTTCTGAATAAAGTATTGCCCCAGTAATTACTGATTCCATTCTCCCATTCCAGACCACTTCTGCTTCCTGTAAAAGTGCTTTCCAACGTAGCAAAGGAACCATCATTATCCCAGGATATAAAATACCACTTATCCACATTTAGCGGACTGTATAAGAACACGTTTCTGGACTGTGTATCTTTATTCCCTACCAATATATGAAACGCAAGCCAGGATAAAACATTTTCCTCATCAAACCATTTGGCAAAGGTCTCTTCAATTGGCTTGGAGGTATCGTTCACATCATCCAGCATTTCTATCAGCTTACTATGATCGTTATCTCCCTTGATCTCCAGATATTCTTCAAAGGAATCCGCATCATACCCAGCATCACTGGAAAGTCTGATAATATCTTCATATCTCTGGAATTCAAAGAAATTAACCTTATACAGTTGTCCGTTCTTATCCAGTCCATGCATCTTCAGATATGTCTTATTAATCTGCTCTACCTGTGTATACAGACCATAATCTTCGTATTCACCGCTTCCACCTTTTGTCATATCCTTCACATACAGATGGACAAACTGTGTTCTTGCGCTCATCATTCCCGGTAAATCCTTCATCAGGTCATAGCACAGTTTATTACGAAAGCGGAGTCCTTCACTCATATGCTTATTCAGGTTAATGATTTTCTGATTCTGATAGCTGCCCTTGCCATCCCTGATCCTAATCTTATAATTCTTCTGTGCGTTACTGCTGGAAGACTGTCCTCTGATAGACACTGTTACATTAGGTGTTGCCGCCTCGTATCCAAATTCACCCAGAACAGGTCCTGATTCATTTCCTACTTTCAGAGTACCCTCTACCTTATATCTGTCCACTCCCATAGACTCATAATCATATACAGAATACTGATTGATCTCTGTCCATGTGTGATTCGTTCCCTCTGATGCATTCCCTGACTGTACAGTCAGATACATGGTCACAACCTGATCGTCCTTCGTCTGTTCGTACAGGGCATCATTATCTGTAATGGGCAGATTGCCCGTCTGTGTGTATCTGTTATCCTCACCAAGTCCTGTCTGCTCCTGTGTTTCTTCCACGACCTCTGTCATGTCCTGCTGTGTACTCTCTTTACTGGAACCACAGGCTGTCAACAGTGCCATTACAAGTAAGGGAATCACCATACATTTTATATTAAATCTTCTCTTTTTCACAATATCTCTCCTCCAGCTTCCTGCTTAATCTCGTTGCCGGACCAGTCTTTTTACTCTGTATTAATGGCTGTTTACTGATTACATGGTAATCCAGCTTCTTCAGATAGCTGATTAACCTCATAAGTGCCGTCGCCGTAAATATGATTCCTGCTATCAGAAAGCCAAATCCGTAATATCTGGAATCTCCATTCATCGTAAACCAGGTTCCCAGTACACTGCACACTGCATATGCCACGGAACTTAATAAGGCTCCCACATTGTCTGCGAAATACAAAGACATAAGCATAATACAGTTGCCAGTGGCATAGAACGCATAGCCCACACACAATACTCTGTATATACCAAGCATTTCCTCTGTAAAGCCAAATGGCAGACGCGGTATCAGCAGCGTTCCGCCTACGATAAATACAACCGTTGCAAAGAACTGCTTTGCGAAAGCGTAGCTTAATTCCTTTAACAGAGTCTCTATCATATCATCTCTGGCATTCTCTATATCAATCAATGTACCGCCATGATTAAAAAGCCCAAAGTATATCTGATATTTCGGATAGAAATTCACTTCTACTGACGTTACGAAATTGATGGTTGTGATCAATATGGATAAAAAGGCAAAAAGTGCTGGAACATCATACCCCGGTGCTGAATAGAACAGTCCCTTGATCTGTACTCCGATAGGACTTGCCCACATCAGAATCAGATGAATATACAGACCAATCCCGATACAGGTTCCTACGCCCATAAGCTGTGGATATCTGTCGATCCATTCCATAAAAGCCAGTGAAGTTCCCCGTCCCTGAGGGAAATACTGAATTAACAGTCTGTAATACCATACCAGCATAATTCCATATGCAATGATAACACAGCCAAACAGTGATAACACGGGATCTGCGCCTGCTCTCACAAGTAGATATCCTGCTGCCAGCCCTGCGACTACCGCCATCAGAAAAGTAAGCAGAATCCCTTTATAATCTTTTACTGCTGTCAGATAATTAATCTCCTGCCATACAACAATCAGTTCCATGAACAGAATAAAACAGCATAGCTGATGCATCGGCTCTATACCTGAGAATAACAGGAAAATCCCATATCCTAATCCTCCGATTACATACGTCAGTGCTATACTTCCATAGAAGGATGGCATAATCCTGTCATCCTTGTTCATATACAACATGTCTGCCGTATAGCGTGTCGTAATCATGGATAAAAGGTTAGTCACCAGCAAAGAAGCCAGCAGACTGTATGTAATCATACAGATCAGCAGCTCCTGCATATCTTTGGCAGTCCCTGCAAAGGTCGCAATCATACGCACTCCTGCCAGCAGCACCATACCCAGCAGCATGGGACCTGTACACACGATTCCTGCGTAACCATACGCCCTGATCAGCGCAAACAGACCTTTTTTAGAAAAAAGCTTCTTTAATTCAAACCCGATTCCTGCCATCTTACATTATCACTTCCTTATACAGTTCTCTGTACTGGTTCATACTGATCTCATGTGTATAGTAGCGCTCCACACGTTTCTGTGCGATAGCACCCATCTTGTTTCTCATCTCCGTATCCAGGCACATTCTCTCCATTGCATTGGCAAGTTCTTCACGGTGCATCGGAGGAACAAGAAAGCCAGCCTGTCCCAGTTCATCCTGTGTCCTTCCATAGATCAGCTCTCTGCAGCAGCCTACATCTGTCGTAACTGCCGGTCTTGCCGCTGCAAAAGACTCCAATACCGACAGTGGCTGACCTTCTGAAATACTGGTCAATATCGTAAAATCAAATTTCTCCATATATTCTACAACGTTGACAGGACCTGTGAAAATGATGTCTTTTACTCCCAGCATTTCTATCAGCTGCACACATTCTTCCTTATACTCAGGGTCATCTACATCTCCCAGTATATATAATCTTACCTTATCAATACGCATCTTCAATTCTGTGAATGCATAAATCATCGTCTTGATATCTTTAATCTTGGCTATTCGGACTACTGCTCCAATGTTGACCCAGTCCTGTGTCTGTGGTGCCGGAATATTGACAAATCTCTCATAATGGACACCGTTACCTATGACTCTAAGCTTATTCTCATCACATCCCAGACCCTTCTGTATCTGGCTTGCCCTCTCAAACAGAGAAGTCACATAATCTGCATAGGTATAGGCACAGTTGGAGAAATTATAGAACAGGTTGATCCACTGCTTACGCAGGCTTGGCAGTACCCACTTGGCACGCAACAATTCTTCTTCTCTCTCTCTGGTATAAATACCATGTTCTGTCAGGATAAAAGGCTTATTATATTTCCATTTGCCAAGGCTTCCCAGAATACCACTGTATCCGGTCGCTGTCGCATGATAGATGTCAGCCTGTGGAACCTGCTGTGTCAGCAGATACAGCTCAGGAAGCATCATGGAACGCACTGTATGGAAATAATCTGCAAATGCAATATAAGGATATTTCTCATGGCATGCATTCTTCACCACTTCCAGAAACTGATAGCCCATCAGCATGGACAAGGGATTAATCCTGTTATTCTGAAACATTTCAAATAAAATGCTCCAGTCCGTATTTTCCCCTGAGATTAAAGTCTGCAATGCATGCAGTTCTTCTTCTTTCAGATTTCTGTGGTGCATCCTGCCCTGACTGTTCATACGCAGTGCATCATCCAGAAATACCTGATGTACTTCAACCACATTGTCAGGTAACTTATACTTGAATTTATCTTTATCCTTGCTCTGTGCACCTATGCACCACAGGACAAATTCATGCTCTTTCATAGCCTGCATATATTGATGTGTCCAGGAAGAAACGCCACCAAACACATAGGGGTAGCTTCCTTCTAATATCATACAGATTCTCACGTTTCCAACCTCTTCTACTCATATGTGATCTCTACATGGGATTGTGTGGCAGTCAGAAGATACAGACTTCCTGTCAAAGGTTCGCAGGTTCCTCCTACAACAGTTAACGTCCTGCCTTCCTGTGGCTGCGCTATCCTTACCATCAGATATGCTTTCTCATAAAAGCCACCCAGATCAAAACGAATGCCATTTTCCACTTCGGTTCTGTGAATGGACAATCCCGCATAATTCTCTACTGCATCTGCCATACCGCTTCCGGTTACGTTCTGGATATCCGGTGCCGCAGTATAGATATAGGACAGATACTGATCCAGATTCTCATGCATTTTCTTCCATCCAAGCGCAGCTCCTCTGTCTTCATCCAGAACATCATCGGGATGCATAAAATGTGACTGCACATAATGATAGTTCAACTCTGAGAACGCGATCAGATAGGTATAATCATCCATAATCGCCCCGGATGTAATACGTGGTGTCTCAATCAGTCCATCCTCTCCAATTCCATATTCCTGTTCATATACGCAGTCACCCGGTAAATAGGTAGACGCAATCGCACGAATGCCCGGCATGGATTCCTTTAATGCCTTTCTTCCTTCCTGTGACAGAATATTAGAGGGTGGTACATAGACTGTAAATTTCTGTTCCGGAAATATCTCACTGGAGAACTCTCCCAGTTCGGTAATCGCTTTCTCCATATCTTCCATAGACTTCCATAATGTATAGCCATCATAGAGTCCCTTATAGTCAAAATTCTCCAGACATAACGGCATATGATTATAACCATGGAAACCCAGTTCACCACCATGATTGAGAAGCATATTGCCAAAAAAACGGAAACGCTCTGTAGATTCTGTCCTTGTGAACGGCTCTTCTACGATATCAGAGTAATCTTCAATAATCATACCAGTATGCACAATTCCATATTTATCTTCCCAGTCCAGTATGTCTTCCCACCATACATTCGTATAGAAATTACTGATATCCATTCCATATTCCTGTTTGATATATTTGCCATTGCCCGATGGAACCGGAGCCGGGAAATCATCCAGATAAAATGCCGACGCATTGATAACCGGATATACACTGATATCATCCAGCAGACTATATGCTGCTGACAAGATACCTCTTGCTGATTTACCGGTCATAGTCTGATTCATGATTACAAATCTGCCTTTTCCATAATCATATTCCCATAAAAGAGGCAAGTCGCTATCCATGGCATAAACATATGTCTGACAATCCTGATCCAGCAGCACATTCAGACTTGACTGATAGACATCATCATAAGCGAACTGGCGATTCTTTGCCCCTATCATGAATTCCTCATCCACATAGAAGCCACTGACTGAACCATAACTGTCTGCTCCCTCAAGTATTCCCATTTTACCTGCAATTACCTGCAAATTGGAGCATACGTCAAAAGTAGCCATATTCATCATACAACCGCCCTGCTTCACCCAGTCAGACAATACGGATATCTGCTCTCCCATCATATCCAGATCTGTAAAACAGATTACCGCCTTATGGTACTGTGCAAGCTGTTCCCCGAACTCTTCTTTCTCCACATCTTCTACGTATACTATTTCATAGGATTGACGCATATCATCCAGAATCTGTTCCATTTCTGATGCAAAGTCAGCAGAATTGCTTTCCCTTCTGGATACAAACAGTACAGTATCCGGTATCTCTATTGTTGGTCTGGTTCTTTCATTTTGGGCAATTTCCTGATCTCCTTTCAGAAAATTCTCCGCTACTCCCATTCTTTCCAGAAAAATTATGACAGCTACAACAGTCAATGCCAACAGAGGCCATAACATATTCCAATTCTTTTTTACTCTCTTAAACATGATCTGTATCCCTCACTCTCAGTTCCAGAATGAAAGCCATTCCTTGCCTTCATGACTTAGATAAATACCATTCTTCCTGATCGTATCCAGCATATTCTGAAATGATGCATAATCTCTTATATTATCGTAATAGTGTCCATACAGCATATAGAGTCTCTCATCTGCCGGATATTCCAAGGCTGCCTGTTGCAGCAGTTCTCCCGCTTCCTCATTATTCTCAAGAATCAGATCATTCTCAATTGCAGTGAAAATAAGCCTGCCCTTCTTATTACTGCCCCTCAGTGCAAAATAATCTGTCAGAAGGCTTCCAAGTCTCTTTCTATACACAGTTACGATATTGCCGGATAACAGTCCACTGTCAATAAATTCCTGCAAAAACAGGATAAATTCTCGCAAAAATGCTTCGTCCTTATGTTCTTTATAGGTTTTCTCATATTGCTGCAGCTTCTTCTCATACTCCGTCTGTATCTCCATCATCATTGTTGTTGCATAATGGGTGACTTCTGTATCATCACTGTTTCTTGCCTTTTGCAGAATCGCAATATATTCATTCGGATTCTTGTGAAGGATGTCCAGCATCAGAGAATGACGTACTTTGGCATCATTCACCAGCAATGCTTCCTCCAGTGGAACCACCTGCTCCTGTTCATTCTCCTCAACCTGGATTCTCTGATATCTGCCCTTCATAATATCCTTGGGCTTCATGTCCGTATCGCGTCCACCCAGCCTGTGTCTGCGGTCTTCATACAGACGTACTCCATAGCATACAGCTCCAAAGAAAGGCACTGCATAAACAAGCGGCATCACATTTTCCCGTCTGACTGACGCGACATGCTTTCTATGAAATGTCACTACGATACATACCACAATGTGAAGCAATATTAAGATCATTACAAGTATCATTTGATTTTTCATACTACACCAGTTTAATATTTCTCTGCAATTTCTACTTCTACACCATTCTTCTTCATACGGTTTTCGATTGCTTCCAGATTATTCCTGTCTGCCTGTGACAACAGGATATATACCTTGCCATCTTCTCCAAGTCCAAGGATATCATTCTTTCTCGTCACATGAAGCAGTGCATCGCTGATTTTCCCATAATCCGTCTCCTGCATCACAACGCGCAGCAGTACAAAATCGGCACGATTATTCTCCTTGAGCAGTCTCTGTGCCTCCACTTCTTTCTGAAATGCCTCTGTACGCAGAATCCTTGTTCCAGACAACATTCTGTCTTTTTCAGCAATCTCCTGATAATTGGTTGCCCGAATCAGGGAATCTGATATCAGTCCCGATATGATATTGAAGCGGTTCATATATTCCATGCTCATCTGCTCATAGGCAACTTCCTGAAGTGCAATGATACCAACCAGACTGCCATTCTTCATAATGCCATAAGCATACATGGGAGCGCCTTCTATATGTTCCCGGTTCACCCAGGTTTCCCCTGTCTCCAGAGTCGATGCACATTGAGGCATATCATCCAGGCACAGAGATTTGGTCAGCCTGTTCATCTGGTCTCTTGAACAGGCATTTAACCTGGCGTAGCGTCCTCCATCCAGGGAGTAGATTGCCACACTCTGCGTATCCATCATATCCTCAAGCACTGCTATGGCATGATAGAAGATTTCACTTGGATGTACAGAATTGAGCTGTCTTACCGCTGCATAAATACGACCATAGCTGTTCTTATAATTCATGATCTGGCTGCTGTAGCTTTCTTTATTCTCCAGAGCTTTCGTATACAGTTCATTCAGATATATATATTTCGTTTCCAGTACCTGCTGGCTTTTATCCGCATTCGCAAGCTTATCCTGATAACGATCCCTGGTATAACCTGCTATAGAGCCCACCAGCATATATACAGCAATGGGGAGCCAGTTTACAATATTATAGAACTGTATCTGCCAGTTGGTCTGATTCCCTGAACTTGCAAAATACATGACACAGGCTGCCACAGATGCTGCCACGCCAAACCGAAGTCCATACATCATACCAACAATCGTTACAAAAAACAGTCTGAAATCGGCAAAATCCAAAAGCTGCATATCCCGCGTATCATAGGTCAGAAATTCACAAAGCGCAAACAAAAGGACACATTCTACGGTATAGAGAATCCTCTCTTTCCACTTCTTATCCATTTTTATATTTCTTAATGTCTTACGTCTGCTTTGCTTCTGTGTCTGGGACTGATACTTTATATACCAGTCTGTGAAAGCATTCTTCACATTTTCCTTAGGATACCACCCATAATGATATCTGAACTGCTCTGTCTGCTTCTGTGGCTGCATGCACAGCGTTCCATATGTAACATCTGCATCTGATGTTCCCATGGCTTTCTCCAGCTCGGAAATCACCTGCCCCAACTGCATCTGGTTTCCACCATATAGTTCATATTGCAGATACCCTGTCTCATCCTCTTCCATCATGGCATTTAATAATGCTGCCAGATCACTTTCAAATAGAAAATCAACCGTCTGTTCAGCTGCAAAAGGCAAGATTATCTTCTGATCGTATAAAAGCGCTTTCATAATATCTGCCGGCAATCCTTCCGGCTTGTCCGTTGCCGCCAGAAAAGGGATTCTCAGATCCACCAGAGTGCTTCCCTGTCTGATATGCTGCTCACACATCTGTGTACATGCGCTCTCTATAATCTGCTGAGTTTCTCCATAAGAAGCAGAAATCACTTCCTGATTTCTGATATAGACCAGCTTCGTCCCCTGTCTTCTCTGACATAGTTCAAATATCGCATGAAGATATTCTATCTCCTGAAAAGCGTCTTTTTCCAGGCACTGTGAGAAATAAATCACATATTGAAAATGATAGGTAAAAAACAGTTTTTCAAATTCTTTCTGCTCTATGGAGAACTGATAAGGAGATATATGTTTCTCTCTGATTCTCTCTGCATCCTTACCACAGACGATAACTTTATTCTGTTCTGCCAGTACGGTGAAGAATTCTTCTTCCAGCCATTTTATATTTCCTGTTACTAATATTTCCATAATTATTTTACTTTCTTTTTACAAATTCCTTACCTGTTTCGCATAAAATATAACACTTTTTTCCTATTGATGTCTATATAAAATGTAAACAGTTACATACTTTTATATCGTCAAAATCTATGTTAAACTATATAAAAATCCACGTGAAAGAAAAGAGGACAACACTTATGAGATTACTAATTATTCGTCATGGTGATCCGGACTATGAGCAGGACTCACTGACTCCCAAGGGCTGGTGTGAGGCAGAGCTCCTGTCTGAAAGAATCTCCAAAATGAACATCAAAGATTTCTATGTTTCTCCTTTGGGTCGTGCCAAGGCAACCGCTTCCTGCACATTGCATAAAATGAACCGTACTGCAACAGAATGTGACTGGCTTCGTGAGTTTGCCCCCACAATCCAAAGACCTGATGTAACCGATAAACGCATGATTTCCTGGGACTGGCACAGGACTGGACAAAGGAAGAGGAATTCTACCGTCGTGATCTGTGGATGCAGCATCCTGTCATGAAGGAAGGCAGGGTAGACATAGAATATAAATGGGTCACTGATAATTTTGACAAGTTACTTGCCCAATATGGCTATGTCCGTGAAAATGACATCTACCGCGTAGAGAAAGCTAACCGGGATACCATCGTATTCTTCTGCCATTTTGGATTGGAGTGCGTATTGTTAAGCCATCTGATGAATGTCTCTCCTATGCTGTTATGGCATCATACAGCCGCTGCCCCGACTTCTGTTACTACGATCTATACTGAAGAACGCCGGGAAGGGACTGCAATCTTCCGTATCAGCAGCTTCGGTGATATATCCCACCTATATGCCAACAACGAAGAGCCGTCCTTCTCGGCGCGCTTCTGTGAGACCTATGATTCTGTCGATGAACGTCACGACTGATATACTCCCAAATATCGAATCAGGACTCCACGTAATTCACTGATATCTATAGGCTTTGACAGGAAATCGTCAAAGCCTTCTTCTATCATTTGTTCTTTCACTCCACTTACTGCATTGGCTGTAAGCAGTACAATCGGGGTTGCTGCAATCTCTCCGCCTTTTGAACGTATCTCATGCAGTGCTTCCACACCATCCATCTCCGGCATCATATGATCCATGAAAATGATATCATATCTTTGACCTTCTTCCAGAAGAGTGATACATTCCCTGGCAGAGCGAACCGCTTCTGCCTGCATTCCAAGACAGCACAGAATACCTTTTGCCACATCACAGTTCAGGTCATTATCATCTACGACCAATATTCTGCCAGGCTGTATCTGTATATTCTCATCATCCGGAACAATGTCCTTATCATCTGTTTTCTCTCTGTGTCCGATTCCCTGCCAGATATCCGCCATGAACTTCGTACCGCGTCCATATTCACTCTCAAAGGTAATATGACCACCCATCATTTCGACAAAGCTCTTAACAATGGACAGACCTAAACCACTTCCTTCTATCTGGTAGTTCTTCTTGTTATCGAACTGTTCAAATTTGCCAAAGACCAAAGGGAAGTTCTTTCTCTCAATTCCAATTCCCGTATCCTCTACTTCAATATGCAGCATTACATGTTCTTCTGTTCTCTCACGCATATGAATCCGCAAGGACACGCTGCCTGCCTTTGTATATTTGATACCATTGCTGATCAGATTAGTAAGAATCTCCTGGAGCTTCACCCGGTCTCCACACAGCCACTTGGGTATATCCGGTTCTATCTCGATAATCAGGGCAAGTCCGGCTTTTCCCGCCTGTGCACCCATCATGGAACTAATCTCATGTATCATATTCTCAAAGGAATAATTCACATCTACAAGCTCCATCTTACCACTTTCTATCTTGGATATATCCAGTATCTCATTGATCAGGTCCAGCAATGTATTGGATGCTTCTTTGATATTCCGGAGATAATAGTTCACATCCTTTGTATCTTGGGTACGAAGCGCCATATTGGAATAACCTACGATCGCATTCATTGGTGTTCTGATTTCATGTGACACATGTGCCAGAAAATTGGTTTTGGCTATGCTTGCCTGTTCAGACGCTTCCTTTAGCTTAATCATTTCACTGGTATATTGATTGATAAATGTCATATCAAATATCCAGGCAATATATGCCTGCACATTTTCCCTGCCATGCGCTCTTCCTGTTACCTTGGAAATACGTATCTCATAATGCCTGTCATTCTGATCCAGTACATTCTCCTGTCTGCTGAACAGCTTCTCTATGACTTCATCTTTTCTATCGTCTTTCAACTGTGGCAGCAGAGTCATTGCCACCGGATTCATATATAATATCTTATCCTGCTTATCATCTACAATGATCAGACCATCCTTGGTATCCTCCAGAACTCTCTCCTGTGCAAGCTGTACAGCATCCAGAAGCCCATACCGCTTTATTGCAACCAGGAAACAGACAGACATTATAGTAGTAGCTAACGTTGTCGGGTCAAAATCAGGGAAAAATCCTGCCATGTAGATCAGAAGCAATACGATTGGCAGCAGAGCTGCCATAAAGATCAATGTGCCTCGCAGTTTGGACTCTTTACTGCCTTTTAACACTCCGCCCTTCAAGGCAATGAAACAATAGCCGCAGATTCCCACCAGCATTTCCGCTGCCCATGCATAGAAAAGGATTCCTTTTTCCAATTCCAGTATATATCTGCCACCCGGAAGCAGTTTATAGGAAATAGATGCATAGAAAAGAGAATGATTCTCACAGGTCATTACCGCCGCCAGTAAGATTGTATTATACAATTCCAGTGCCCAGGCTATTTTTTTATTCATGCCCACCTGGGTAAAACCGGTAACGAAAAGAAGTGCAAACAGCATAATGTGCATTTTGCCCACATATGCCATTTTAGTTGCAACTAATGCAGCCTCCTGTGTTTTAGCAAAAAATTCAAGCGCATCTCCCACCGTTATGATAAAAGCACATACATTCGTCATCAACAGGTATTTCTGTCCATATGATGGTCTCTGTGCCGCAACAATCATACAGCAGGCAAAACATATATACATGCCGCCCATATTTATAATTGCGTACATTAAATCCATGATTCTCCTCTTTTCTACATAACGGATTCCATTATGCTTCTCTTACGTAAGGATTTACAACACATCTTCGCGGGAAATGCCGTAAATTCTTGCTGCTGCATACAGTGCAATCTCTGTTACAGCATATTTCCCAAGCCATTTATCATCCTCGGCAGTTCTCTCATTCCTGCCTCTTCTGACGACAATATCATTGATACGTCTGAAATAGCTTATGATCTCATCATATTCACTGATCTGTTCCAGAAAGCAGTGCCCATAGGCTTGTGTCTCCAAATTTGCTGTAGAGACTGCCTGTAAGCATAGTTTACACTCTCCCGTTACATCTGAAGCTTCCATCAGTACATCCGGTCTGTTCTTGAGACATTGCGCAAAATATTCTTTTGCACCTGCTGCATCCCGCTTTCTAAAATACACTGCCATCTGCTCTTTGATTTCTCTGGTCTCAGTCTTATCCCCGATAATGGCAACTCTGCATTCCAATACCTGAAGCCCCCTTGTCCTAACCCATACCAGAAGCAGAAATTCAGAAATAAATCCGAATACTCTCCTATGATAATCATCCTCAAAGGTAAGGTCTATCCGCTTCTGAAGTTCAAAGAGTACCGTAAAAAGCCATTCACAATATTCATCATATAATGGCTTGGAAGTGACCATAATATTCCCAAAGTATGTCTTATTGCCATGTACCAGCCTGATGAAATTATCATAATAATCCGGATATAGTTCTTTGATGATCTCTCCTGTCTCATCCAGTGTCTCTATCTTATGATGTGCACCAAACCCATAATGATAAGAATTAGGCAGCTCTAACTCTTTGGTCGTAATGATATCATACTGCTGTAGAAGTTCTTCATACTGTTCTTCTGTAAATGCCTTGTTATCTTCATTAGTCAGGAATCTGCGGTAATGGCAGATTCCCACATAATCAGACCCTGTATAATTCTTCCACACCCAGTACACACCAGACAACTCGGCATAATAACAATTCTGTTTCGATATGTTATCTCCCGTATCATCTCCCAGATAACCATATTCCTGTTCTGCATTGGCATGACCCACATGCATAGGTATATAGAGCTGTTCTGGTGGCACATCAAATTTTTTATGAGTCATAGCAAATATTCTGACTGACATAAGTTGTCCTCTTTTCCAATCCTCTGTCCGGCTTACAATAGTTACATATATTTTATAATACTGACTATTATTTAGCAACTTTATTCTGATACTACATGTTTTTATGAATCAGCGCCTATCTGGTTCAATGCTTTTCTAAACTGGAATGTAAACAGAATCGCTGTAAAAGTAACTGCAATAAAATCAGCCACAGGCTCTGCCATGTATACTGCCCTGGCTTTATCTGCGGTAAAAACTGCCGGCATAATATAGATCAAAGGAATCAGGAGCACAAATTTCCTCATGACCGCAACTATAATAGAAGAAATGGCTTTTCCAAGAGAATTAAATGCCATCTGACAGGATATCTGAATGCCGAACATAAACATCACTGCCATATAAATACGCAGTGCCGTCTTCGTATAATCAAGCAGTACCGCATCTGAAGTAAACATACCTGCAAAAATCTGTGGAAACAGCATGACAAGAAGCCATAGAAGCACAGAATAGCCAAGGCTTGCCTTCAACAACAGGAAAAAGGCACTCTTCACACGTTCTGCGTTCCTTGCCCCATAATTATAGCTCATAATAGGCTGTGCACCCTGTCCAAGTCCCTGTAGAGGCAGCATGGCAAACTGCATAACACTGGTCAGAATCGTCATAGCTCCTACTGCAACATCTCCACCGTATTTTAATAAGGAAGAATTAAAGCAGACTGAAATGACACTCTCACTTGCCTGCATGATAAACAGGGATATTCCCAGTGCCACGCAGGGCAGAATAACAGCCCCCTGCAATTTGAGGTTTTCTTTTCTGATTCTGAGGATTGTCTTATGTCCAAACAGGAAACTCAGCACCCATATGCAGGAGCATGCCTGTGAAATGACGGTTGCAAGAGCTGCCCCCTGCACTCCCATATGACATGCAAAGATGAAGATAGGATCAAGTACGATATTGACTACTGCGCCAATGAGAACAGAATACATACCAACTTTTGCAAAGCCCTGTGCTGTAATAAAAGTATTCATTCCCAGTGTCAGCTGTACGAAAATGGTTCCCAGTGCATAGATACTCATATAGCTTACTGCATATTCAATGGTATTCTCGCTGGCTCCAAATGCCATCAGAAATGTTCTGTTACCAAAGTACATGACTATGGTCAGTATAATGGAAATCAAAATCTGCAACGCAAAACAGTTACCCAGAATCTTCTCTGCTATCTCCTGTTCCCCTTTTCCCATCATAATAGACGCTCTTGGTGCTCCACCATTCCCGACCAGCGCTGCAAAAGCGGAAATGATCATAATAAGGGGCATACATACACCAACACCTGTCAATGCCAGTGCACCACTGTCCGGAATATGCCCGATATAAATGCGGTCTACAATATTATAAAGCATATTGATCATCTGCGCTGCGACTGTTGGAATCGCAAGACGCAGCAATAACTTGCCAATTGGCTCTTTCGCCAGAAAATCTTTGTCTTCGTTCATATTTATAACCATGCCTTTCTTTCTTATGTAGGATATTGTAGAATATAAGAAAATATAAGTCAAGAAATCCAAAGAAAAGAACGGATTCCCCTCCCTTCATGCTGGAAAACCAAGTACATAGCAGGTCTTGCATTCTCCGGTCTCAAGTGATATACTGCAATTCGTGCATTTATCAAAATCGGATGTACCACATCCGGACTGGTTCGTGAACTTCCCAGTATAAAAAACCAAGTATCTCTATTACACATCAAATCAATTTAAAGGAGATTGGAGAATGAATGCGAAAAAAGTCATTATTGACTGTGATCCGGGCATTGATGATACCCTGGCGCTCATGCTGGCGTTATCATCCCCTGAACTGGATGTTCTTGGAATCACAGTTGTCTCTGGAAATGTCCCTGTAGAAAAAGGCGCTGAAAATGCGCTGAAGGTTCTGGACTGGATGAACTGCAAGGACATTCCCGTGTATCTGGGTGAACCCCTGCCACTGATCCGCAACTATGTGGATGCCATGGATACCCATGGTGATGACGGACTGGGTGAATCCAACTATCCCACCATTACAGATATCAGACCACATACAGACGCAGTAGGCTTTCTACGTGACACTCTGCTGCACACACCACATGTATCTGTTATTGCCCTTGGTCCTTTGACCAATCTGGCACGCCTCTATCAGACATCACCGGAAGCTTTTGCACAGATTGAGGAAATGGTCAGCATGGGCGGTAATTACAAGAGTCATGGCAACTGCTCACCTGTTGCCGAGTATAATTATTGGTGCGACCCCGATGCAGCCCATATTGTATACGAAGCTTTTGCCTCCATGGAAGGAAAACTGTTGCACATGATAGGTCTGGACGTTACCCGTCAGATCGTTCTGACACCAAATATTCTGCAATATATGCGTTATACCAATCCAGTCATGGGAGAGCGCATTACCAATATCACGAAATTCTATCTGGATTTTCACTGGAAACAGGAAGGAATCATTGGCTGTGTCATCAATGATCCCCTGGCTGTTGCCTATTTTATCGACCGCAATCTGTGTCAGGGCTTTGCTTCCTACGCTACTGTAGAAACACAGGGTATTTCCATCGGACAAACGTTAGTGGATACTTACCACTTCTGGAATAAACCTGATAACAGCTATATTCTGACACAGACAGATGCTTATGGTTTCATGAAGTTCTTCTTACAGAGAGTTATAAATGCACCCGAATCTGAAATAGAACGAATATTAAAAACAATTTGAAAGGTATGAACATCATGAAAAATAATAAAATAAAACTTACTACTACTGCTGTCTGCTTCCTGGCTCTGGCCGCTGCACTGAATCTGGTGGGAGGCTTTATCGCCCTTTCCCTGCGACTGCCTATCTACCTGGACAGTATCGGAACGATGCTTGCAGCTACCCTGCTAGGTCCCATCTGCGGCATGCTTCCCGGACTGGTCAGTGGACTTGTCAGTGGCTTTACCAGTGATATCTATGCACTTTATTATATCCCCGTACAGCTTATTACCGGTATTCTTACAGGTATCGTATTTCGTAAGATGCAGCCTCGCAAGTTACAGTTGATTCCTGCTGCCGCACTGATCTCCATACCTGGAACAGTTGTCAGCTCCACCATTACTGCTGTTGTCTTTGGAGGTATTACTTCCTCCGGTTCTACGATTCTGGTACAGCTTCTCTCCCACGCAGGGCTTAGTATGACTGCCAGCGTATGTGTCGTTCAGGCTCTTACTGATTATGCAGACCGTGTTCTGTCTCTTATGCTGACTGTTGCTGTCATGGCTGCTATCCCTTCTTCTGTGAAGAACTCTATCTGGAAAGGACAGACAACCAATGGAACGGTATAATCGAATTACAAATAAAAACCAGCGTGAAATTGTCCTGTTGCAGGGTTTTCCCTGCTTCTGGGGCAAATGCCGCTTCTGTGACTATACGCTGGACAACTCCAGGAATGAAGAAGAAATGACAGCGCTTAACGCCGAAATCCTGTCCCATGTAACAGGAGAATTCGGCGTTCTCGAAGTCATCAACTCCGGGAGCTGTTTTGAAATTCCAAAGGAGACATTGGAACTCATTCGTGATATTATATATGCAAAGGGTATCAAGCGCCTGTTCTTTGAAGCACACTGGTGCTACCGCAGCCGCTTGCAGGAAATGCGTGATTTTATGGGCATTCCCATTACTTATAAGATTGGCGTAGAGACTTTTGACAATGATTTTCGTGAGAATTATCTGAACAAGCATGCCAACTTCACCTCTCCTGAGGAAGTCAGCCGCTATTTTGACTCCCCCTGTCTGCTGGTCGGTATGCAGGGACAGACAAAAGAAATGATCGATTACGATATCGCTATGTTAAAGAAATACTTCAAACTTGGAACTGTTAATATCTTCACAAACAACAGTACCGATGTGAAACGGGATGAACAGTTAGTCGCATGGTTCATGGACAAATATGCTGCTCTGCTGGATGACCCTGCAGTTGAAGTATTATATGAGAAAACAGATTTTGGAGTAGGGGACTAAGTATGAAAAGCCAAGGGTTGTATGGAGATTAATATGAGAATTCTTAATTTACCGGCAAGACAATTATTTCATTATGTATTAACAGGAAAATTCAAGGCGCCCAATGCTGACTGGAAGCATGAACATTTCTATCTCGGCGAATATGAATTATTCGTCATGACTGAAGGGACACTGTATCTAAGTTATCATGGTGACGACTTTACAGTGAAACAGGGTGAATATCTGCTTCTTCCTCCCTGTAATTCTTGGAGACAGGGATTTAAAAGTGCCTACTCCTCTTTTTATTGGCTT
>OBZQ01000655.1_pt1 | contig 20820 bp, 10 predicted proteins | sample 1495531 | NCBI WGS metagenome assembly OBZQ01 (sample SAMEA2580237, study PRJEB22360) | human gut metagenome | biome: human gut; feature: human-associated habitat; material: faeces | place: Denmark | collected 2008/2010
GGATAATAAACGGGCAGCATAACAAAAAAAGAAGGCATCCTTTTCAGACACCTTCTTGTCTATTATAACGGGTTTATTTATAATACCCGTAGTTTCACCGTCTTTTGGTCGTGGGCGATCTCCGCACGAATGATGTAGATGCCTGCCGGGAGAGCGAACGTATAAGTCGGGCGAGCGGGATATAAGGTACGTACCAAACGACCCATCGGCGTAAACACCTGTATCCGCTTCAACGCCTCGCTAGCGCTGACCACTACCTTACCCGATGCGGCGGAATAAACAGAAATAGATTCCGCATCGCCTACCCCCTCATTACCAGTAGGCGAGCCCGCACTTAGGAAGTAACGTCCATGGCTGCTGCCGTCCAGACGCAGGGTGTAAGTATCGCCCGACAGCTCCGTACTTTTACGGGTCACGGCATCGTACAGGTAAAGCGTCTCCGCCCAATCGCCGATACCCTCTATCGTCAGTGTAACCTCGCCCTTGCCCTCGCCGGCATATACGCCAAGGGGCACTTGGTCGATCCGTCGTACTACGTTCACACCCACGGCACGAGTCCCGGCGATAGTGTACACCTGCGGGATCTCCTCCAGTTCCGTATCCAGCAAGATTACGGCATCCTTATCTGCCTCATAGCTGTTCGTAGCATCATCCTGCCGCGTCAGCAAGGCCGTGCTACGATATGCATCCCGCTCCGCCGTCAGCCTCAATACCGGGTTTTTGGCCGTAGCGGTACGTAAGGAAGAAGAGACCTTCTCCGACCCTCCTTGCATCATGGAGGGATCGAAATGAACCACCTTCAGATCGGTACCGGTTGCCGTACCTTCCGCTTTCGTTTGAGCCGCATCTTTCAGCTCTACGAAGAAGGCCTGCATGGGGGCGATAACGGCTCCGGATGTAGCATCAGTAACATTTCCACCTTCCCATGCCACATCAGGTGTACCGACAACAAGCCCCTCCTTCACATCCAATGTCCAATATTTTTGCTCTAAGATCTCATTCCCTTTCAAGAAACGAGCGATATCCAACGGATACATATACGGATTACCCAACAGGAAGTGCTTACCGTCACCATCAGCGATGGCACGGACGGTTCCATTATCCGTATTCCACCATTCTTCCGTTCCATTCGCATCTGTCAATACCACCTCGATAGGCTCGTTATCCGCAAGCTTGCCGGCATTGATCCGTTCCGCCAAAGTCGGGGCTTTGGTCATGGCTTTTGTCAATGGCTCGTATTTGTACTCCGTATCCGCTTTAGGTAAGCGTACCAATACTTTCTCGCCCAAGCTGGTCGCATCCTTCTTTTCTACGCTGGCATAGAATCCCTTTCCCAAAGCGTAGGGGACGTTCACATCATTGTATTCACGGCTCCAATTGGATTGGACTATCTCGTAATTCTTCTTGTCTAATTTATCGTTCCCCAAAATCCGATTGGGATCCTTATTAAGATTCGGATCTACCTCACTCTTCGGCACGTACATCGTGATCGCCTTGTCCCAGGCTTTCTGGTAGAAGGCAGGAGCTTGGCGGTCGTTGTCAGCCGTGCTGTAGGTGATATCGGCGAAAGCATAGGTGTTCTGACAGCCCGTGTTCTTCACGGTGTACATATCGCCGGCGAATACGCTTTGCAGGGGCGATGCCATCCAATATTTCGCGCCAGGTGTCATCTCGAATTCCACACGGGCAGTGTCGTACGTCAGGAATTGCTGACGGCGTAACTGCGCCTCGGGTTTGAAATAGATAGCCTTTACCTTATTTATATAGTACGGAGCTACGATCGTTTTATCTCCGTCTTTGTCTACCGCCATATCATATTGGATATACCCGGTAGCCTTTGATGAGTTCGCTTCGGGAATCTGTAACAAATGATCTTTCGTCTTCAAGCCTTCCAATTCCAGCATCTGCTTTTCCGGGATCGTGATACGGGTGAAATGAAGCGGGGCGAAGGCGGCAGTCAAAGCATCATTGCCGTTGGCATCCGTAATGTCTATTCCCTTTGGATCTATATACAATTCCCCTCTCGTGGACTGATACCAGTTTACGTCATTATACCATGCCTCAGCGTCCTCACCGGTGTTCGTACCCCTCCAAGTCAGATATTCCGGCACGATCTTGATAAGTAAGGTAGCGTATCCTTCGCAAGAGCCTTCTACGAAAGTTCCGTTCTTATACTCACCGAATGGGATATAAAGTGAATAGATTTGGCCTTCGGCGAATTTTTTATAGGCATCCTTATTAAAGGTCATTGAGAATAATCCGCCGCCATAATTAGCTTCACTTTTCGCTTTCGCAGACAAAGCCGTCAAATCACCTACCGCTGTATACGTCTGCCCTTGCCGCAAAAATATAGTCGTAGCGTTACCGTTAGGCTTACCCAATTGGTTAGATTCTTTCATACCCATTGTCAAGCCTTCTCCTTGAATAGGGATATCGTTTATGCTTCCTTCTATGATATTCGGCAAGCCGATACGCAGGGGCACATTGGGATAATGAGCCATTCCTTCCGGATATTCCACATCCGGAAAACCGACTAACAGTGTCGGGGCGGGAGCGGCTTCCAATGTTTTTTCCTGAGGTCTTTCGCAGAAGAGCCATTCACGTTGATCACCCTCAATAATACTCTTTGGCAGATAAGGAATCGCTACCACTTTTTTTACCCAACGGAATTCCGCATATCCAAACTCCCCGCCAATCACTAATTTTGGCTCTGTGTCCACATCACCTAAGAGCAATGTCTTCAATTCCTCAATTAAATTAGGCTTATCTTTATATTTGTTTTTACAATACTCAATCAAAGCTTCTGCCTGGAAAGACAAGGCCTTACTATTATCAGGAAGTTGATTTCTATAAGACCCCAATATCTCTTCTAATGGTTCCTTATGCCTCTCATAGAATGCCGCAAATTCCAGCGAGTCGCCCAAGAACCAATCGAACGTATATGAATAACCGTTGAAAGCTTCTATATCTTCAAACTTATTCAGTTCCCCTGTCGGATTTTGGTCATCATCCAACTCTTCAACCCATACGGTCGCTTCCTCAATCTTACTGATCCGTCCCTCGCAAGCGATCATGCCCTCCGGCAAATCACTTTTGGTATTCGCTACGACCGTGAAGGAAGGGAGTACGGTGAAAGGGGTAGTCAGCAAGCAAGGATCTTGGAAGCTACTTCCCGCATAGGCATTCGGGAAATTCACGACTTTATCGCTAGTAACTGTTGCGGCCGCACTAAAGATTACCACATCATACTTACCGGAAGCAGGCTCTACCTTCGTCCCGCTTCCGTAAGGTTTCTCACCTTTATATCTCAACTCAGTCTTGTTCACATCAATGGCACTTAAATGGATAGTATTACTATTTCCTTCATCCCACCAAGGCACACGAGGACGAGAAATACCCATTACCGAACAAACGGCCCGTATCAGTTCTTCGTACAGATTATTGTCATTCCCCCCCATTATTCTATCTATCTGGTTAGATAGGTCTTTCGGTTCTGGAATCTTATAGTCCCACTCTGATTTTGATTTACCACAAAGTATTCCCAAATTTTGTTTCAAATATGCGATATACTCTTCTTTCGGGAACGAATCCCCATTTGTTTTTTGGGCATGCTCTTCTATGTCAGTATCCCAAACATTTTGCTCAGCTACATCATATAAGAAATCATTGATCATACGCAGGTTTACGACAATTTGTCGTCGCATCGCAGTTTCATAATTTGTCAGATCCTCAAATCCTTGATGCATGAACCCATCTTTAGTCGGAACGATAATACGATACACCTTGCTTCGGTTGTTATAGTTCTCATTCTTATAGTCCTTCAAATCCGTATTCAATGTAATCCAATCGTTAGGCTCCGTTATATTTCCATTTTCCTTTTTATCGGTAGCTCCAATATAAACGTTTCCGATCGTTTCATTAAGATTATCATTTCTTTTCGTTGGATCTCCACCCATCAAACCATAGCGGTATTTCCATATATGTTTTGAATTTTCCGTTATTTTATCCCCCATATTCAGATTGGACAATACATTCGGATTAACGCTCCAACCCATATTTTTGAGCAGAAGTTCGTAATCCGTGGCAACGGTCAGGTTGGCAGAAGAACACACGTCTACTCGCTTTACGTCGATCTTGGGCTTAGTACGATAGATACGTAGGCCGTCGATAGCGTAGTCCGCACCGTACGCATGGGCGGTGTTGTTTTGCACCTCCAAATAATACTCCTCATAAGAATCAAACGATTGAAACGATGTAAAGGTATACATCAATTGCTGCCATTTACCAATGTTTTTATTGGCCGGTCTCCCCTTATATGTCGCTGTATAATCTGTAAGCGCATTTCCCGAGGTAAAACGGTGCAAGATCGTTTCTTTTCCGTCAGCATCCTTACCGATCAAAAACATATTGATATTGGGAGGAAGAGGTCGCCCATTGTCTTCAGTGTCCCACCATGTTGTCATATCATTCACCCAAAAGTTCACCAAAAGCTCGGTATGTTGGCACACTTCACCGTCCAATTTAATTTTCACCAAACGCCCCGGCAAGTTCGCCGCATCCACGTAAAAGAAATAGCCTAATGAATCTTTATTCGTATTATAATAGGTTCGGTCATAAATCGCAGGCGAATCATTGTTTTCAAACTTACGCGTAAACCAATTATACGTCAATCCTCCATATGACACTTTATCTGTCGATACACCATCAACCTGCGCTGTACGAAACAATCCATATTGGTTTTGCAAAGTCTGCATGTATTTAAAACTAGATGTTTGATTATTTATAATCACCTTATTATTAAAAGGCGCATACCCTGTTACATCAGCAGCCAACCATTTACCTCCATCATCACTTCCAGCAGGAAAACCTATTTTTGAGATGTTATTTTCTTTTGTTAAACTTGTAGCAAGTATCGTATCGTTCCTATCAAAGTTGATAAAACCAATCCTTGTATACAATTCAGTATAGGCATCCGGATCTCGCCTTGGGTCCAAGGTCCCATTTTTCCGTGCTGCATCTATATCTGTGTCCAGCATAAAACCAAAATCCTGTCCAGGGGTTATTGTATATCTTGCCAGCAGAGGACTCTCAGCGCCGTTTTTATCTTTCGCCCAAATATCCACGGTAGTAATTGTTGTAACTTGCTGGATTGTAACTAAGCGAACAAAAGGGGATAACACGGACTCTTCACCATCATTGATTTTATAATAAAAGTTCTTTCCTACCGTGATTTCATTTGTACTCTTATACCATGCGAAATTATCAGCGGTTACGTCCATTTGTACATTCACAGGCAATCCACCTCCGGAAGTGGTAATATTTTGTTGAATAAATGGTGTGTTAGAATCTGCTCCTGATTCAGCAATACGTTTAGCGATCTCACTTGCCGGACGGATGACAAACTTATAGCGAACAGAAAGGGTTGGTTCCGTTATCGTTGTTCCACTCTCTGCATAATCCTTATTCAAACTCACATCACAAACTACCGTAATACCAGGCTTTACCTCAGAGGCTTTATACTGAACAGTAGATGCGCCCGTACAATTGACATCATAACCACTACCAGAATTAGTACCAGCAACATTTTTATAAAGTGGATAATATATGAAAAGAGATTTATTATCAGCGGTTTTTTGTAGACTGGCAGCATAAGGCTGCTTCGTATCAACAGAACCTCCTGGTTGTGGTGGATTATTAGTCTTATCAAAAGAAACACTCACATTTTGTAAATTATCACCACTAATATCCTGCATTTCACCTTGTTCATTTACCATATACCAACGGACATACCAGCGATAACGGTCATCCCCATTATACCTCAACTCCGGAATAAACAACTCCTTCGCTACCCCATCCGCCACATACACCGTATCCACACGCTCGGTGATACCAGTCTGGGGTGAGTTGCCGTTCCTATACAGAATCGTGTAACCCTGCCCCCACACCGGCGCAACCGCACCGGCGGCGAAGATCAGCAAGCAAGTTAATAACAGGGATTTATATCGTAGGTTGATTGATGGTTTCATCCGTCAGGTCCTCCTTTCTTAAATTGTTATTATATATTATGGTTGTTGTTTTTCGTAGTTTCTTATTTGGATGGTGTAAGGGATTTGCATCTCTTGCTCCATGTTGTCGCCGTAGTTTATCACGAGCGTGAGGATGATCGTGGCATCCGCCTTTCCGCCCAATTCCTGGGTACGGATCGTGAAACTCCCGGATTTCTGCGTTTCTGTCTCAATCGAAGCTGCGGGAAGGTAGAAACGCTGTTTCTCGCCACAATCCGCTCCGTTTACAGCTGTAATGAGGCGTTGCTCGTTACTTTCCACTTGGATTGAGCTAAATTTCGCGGTTTCCGGAACCTCTCCGTCTTGCGGGAGACCTTTGATCTTGAAATCTCCCTCCACGCCATCTATCTTGGAGATCTCGAAACGGATCGACAAGTCGCCGGCGGCTTGCAAGGTATGTTCTACAGGCGTCAGTATTTGCACGCCCGACTTCTCGCCATAGACCAAGGCGGTCGGGTAGACCCCGATGGGGAGGCGTTGCTCGGCTACCTCCAATTTCGTCGTGATGTCGGTTATCAAGACGGGGATGACCAGCAGGTCGTTGCGGCGCACAAAGTCGAAACCCGTGAGATGCTCCGTGCGAGGGCGGCCTTCGATCTCGACACCGAGGTGGATGCCACCGCCGCCCGTTCCGACGGTTGCGTTGGTCTCCGGGATGTAGCGGGTGTAGACTTTTACACTGCCATCCGTGCTGCCGTCCTGTTTACCCGATATGTATCTTTCATCTTCTCCAGGCAAGATCTCTTCCGTGAAAAGATCCGTCGGATTTACCGTCGGAGGGGTCGCGTCATTCGGGAAATCGGGTGCCAAAGGTTGCTCTAAGTCCATGTTTCCCTTAAATTCCAAATACTTATCCGTTCCCCAAGGTAATAGCCAGATCGGCAGGCTTCCCTTACGTAGGTTCATGACGTCCAGTTTGTTTACGGTTATCGCTCGGGATAAGTTATTCGTTATCTTCACTTGCACCTTGCCGATCATACGGATCAAGGGGATCTCGAAGCTGTTCGTTCCCGGAGCGGGAACCAGCGTATGCTCTTGGGCGTAGCTACTCATGGGGATACGCAACCGATTCCCGGTACCATCCGTTCCCGTTCCACCGAACTTACCCGCTACTTCATTCCGTCCGTCTATGCTGCTATTGCCCGAGGCCAGGATGTTCACCGCCCTTACCAAAGCCTTTTCCGACAAGCCCAGATCTCCCGGGCTGGGGTTGGCGTTCGCGATCGACGCACAAAGCTCCGAACCACCTTCCAACGACTCCAAGTTGGCGAACGCATAAAAACGGTACGTGCCGACCGGCAACCTCATATCCACATCCGTGCGGGAATTTTCATCCTCCTTATTATAGGTACCTCCGCTGGATGTATATCCCGCCAATACGCCACTCTCGTCATACGCCACCACCAGCCAGTCCCTGATGTCTCGCTCGTATTCATCATCACTTTCCCAAGTAATTGTCTCGCCGGCCTTCGTCTGCGGCGGGCGTGCCGAGCGGGAAGTCCGCAGGGTGATGGTCACGACACAACTGTCCGGGTCGTCATCGGGGAGATCGCCCCCCCGGTCTTCGCCACAAGCCACGAAGAGCCAGCAGAGGCAAAGACCGGCGGCGATCGCCGTCAATCGGTCATATAGGGTATAACGTCTCATCATTCACACTATTTAATAAACTCAGTTTACAATATGCCATCGTTGATACGAATCACCCAGTCCTTCACCTGTATCTTGAAGCAGGCGTACCCCACGATCGTAGGGTCTTCCGGATCGGGACCATCGGGATTATCCGGGTTATCCGGATTGTCAGGATTATCCGGGTTATCCGGATTGTCAGGATTATCCGGGTCATCCGGTCCCGGAGGCATAGGCGGGTTCGGGCAATCGGGGCATACCTTCGGTGTAAGGAAGAAGATAATCGAGTACTCATCCTGCCGGTCCAGATACTCCTGCGGGGAGATACGGTGCCCCTCCATCTTGGTGAGAAGGAGGTAATCGTTGAGGTTCACGTTCAGCACATCCTTCTCCCATCCGTGGTGACGGATGATGAGGCGGTAGTTGCGGCCCGCCATCAGGCGCATGGTGTTCATCTCGGCCACGGCCACGTATTGCCCACCTACGGTAGCGCCAGGGGTCGGGTCGGCTCCCAACTCCACGTTCTCCGTATAATAAGGCAGGTAGTGGATGGTGGGATCTTGCAGCAGGGAATTGTCGTAATCCATATACCCGTTGTCGGCCACGATCCGGAAGGAGAAGTTGTTCACGTCCATGTCCTCGCCCATCACGTTTTGCAACACGACACGCAGCTTGTTGGTATTCTTGGCGAGCGAGATGGTGTCGGCCTCGGGCATGTCACGCGTCACGGTGAAGGTATCGAGGCTGTGCCAAAGCGGGTGCAGCTCGTTGGGCTGTGTCGTATCGTCCTCACGGAGGGTACGTACCTTGACGTCTTGCGCCCTCTCGACAGCCCGCGACGCCTCGGCAGGATCGTTCCATGCGTAACTGCCCTTGTCCAGCCCGGCCCAAGTGACTACCTGATAGGTACCCGGCTCCATGTCGAGGGCGATGGAGTTCCGCTCGTCCAGCTCGCTCTTCTCGATCCGCCGCTGGAAGAGGAAGTTCCCTTCTTGGTCGCAGAAGAAGAGCGTAACGAAGTCTACCTCATGCTGGAAAGCGTCGGCGAATTTCATATTATAGTCGTACTTGAAATACAGCCGGAACTCGCAAAGCGGCAGCGAGTCGTCGTGTATCCAATCGCAAGCGTATAGCCCCACGGACAAGGCGGCTACGCCAATCAACTGTTTGCAGGTATGAAATAAACGGTTCATAATCATTTTATTAAGATACACAGTAGTACTCCTCCCGTTCTTCTCCGGACGGAGTAAAACCTTGATGCCCATTATAAGACGCTTACGGTGGGCATCGTAAGGTCGCTTGGATAGGCATCATAAGGAGTTTACAATGCCCATCGTAAGAATCCCCCGAAGGGTAGGGCTTTATATGATGATATCCTTGTTCGTACGTTTTACCCAATCCTTCACGTAGATAGTCACGTCGATAGTGACATCATCACTCTCATCCGGCGTACCGGGATCATCCTTACCCGGGGTATAAGGTAACGGATCGCCCAAGCCGCGAATACCTTTCACATACAGCTGGTACACGTTATTGCGTACGATACAGAATTCCATCACGCCCATCAGACCATCGTTTCCGTTATCATCATGACGGATCCAGAACTTGTGGTAGCTTCTTCCGCCTTTGTATAGGGAAACATTATAGTATTGGTATAAATTGCCGATCTGCTCTGAGCTGAATTGAGAAACAGGGGTAATACTAGAAGGAAGATGCGAAGCTTGCTCTCTAAAAGCCGCATAAGTCAATTTCTGTTTAAGATTTTCATCAATAGTAGCATTATCAACCAAAATCCCATCCAAATATTCCTTAAACGCACTTTCTAATCCATTTTGGGAAGACATACCTTGAATCGCATTCTTCACTTCATCAATATTTGGAGTTATATCTTTCCAACCATCCATAAAGCCTTTCAATAAATTACTCTTGTCGTCTACCAAATTGAACGCACGGGCGGCAACGCTTTTCACGTCTTTATAAACAAGACGCGATACAGAACCATTATTATAATGAGCTGCGGAAAGGAACGTTTTATCATTATTAGGCAAACTCACAGACTTGATCTCCCCATCCTCATAGAAACTCACCTTAAAGTCGTCATTCGGAGTAAATTCAGACTCGAAGATTACACCGGTAGTATAGCCATGTACCTGCGAGTTCAGATCCAACGTATTTTCCTTGGTATAGACAACCGGGTAATATATCCGATTTTCACCATTTACTCCCTGTGTATAACTTAATCCGGAAGTAGGTATAGACACCATCTTATCCAAGTTATTCAAATCAGTTGAATTGCTCGGATTAAAATAATTGACATATGAATCTTTAAATTGATCCCAAAAAGAACTTTCCCCTTCCGGCAATTTCTTTTCCCGGATCTTCGGATCTAACACATAATTGTACAATCCGGCACCAGTCTCACTATTCATCCACATCCATTTCTCATCACCTAAATATCGAACAGGATCGTTGAAATCATACGAAGTTCCCGTTGCTGGCAATACCGCACTAGCACCATAGTTACTCTGTACCGTAGGAGAGACTTGTTTAAAAAGATAACTCTCGCCCTTCCACTGATTCACAACCTTATACCTCTTCAATGCGAACGTACCCTTGTCCTTTACAGGAGAAGTTCCCGGTATATTAGTCTGATCTAAATTTGAGGAGTATGCCAAATCAATACGAGCGGCTAAACGTTCCACGAACACCGTTGTCGGAGCCGGATTTGTCTCATCCATATTCGCAGCAGAAAGTTCAACGATAGAACTGCCGTTAGAAGAAATAGCACCACTTATCATCTTATGTGTAGACATTACAAAATGATGGTAATCCGCCATATTACTAGCAGGAGTCCACAATGCCCTATCGTTTGCGGCAAATCTATTGCGCAAGTCTTCCAACGTACTAATACCGGTCAACCTTCCTCCCGCATTAATAACAGCAAATACCTGATAATTGCTCATCGTTTGTGTCAGAGGATTCTTCATGGTTACTTTCATCGTAACCTTTCCGTCACCATGACCAGGCTCAGTTCCACCTAAACTCGCATCAATACCTTCCAGATTCGAATAATAACCTTGGCCTGCGATCTGTATATTACCATTGTCAGTATTTAGTAACCTCAGTTGATTGTGAGATGTCAAAGACGTTTCATCTGTTGGCACCAAAAATATATTAACATCATATACCATACCCTCTTTAGAGCCGGAAAGCTCACCAAGAGAACCATTACCATCTTCGCCCCAACCGGCTCCCCCCGAATTAGGATTAGAAGGAGTAGGATCTGCTTTCGTCAGCGTTCCTTGCGAAACCGTAGAGACGTTCACCGTCATATAGACCTTCTCTCCATCCTCTTCCGCTCCGATGTTATTTTTTCCGTTGTCGAGATCATCGGAACAACCGGTCGCCAATAAAAGCGCCGTTGCCATCGCTACGTACCATTTTTTCTTTTTCATAATATTAAAATTTTTGTTTGTTATCTTATCCTGTTTTTACTCTTGCCGCTTCTCTGCGATCTGCCTCAAGTTCTCCTCCACCTGCGCAGCCACGGAAGGATTGCCGGACAGCTTGCCCAGCAGAGCCTCCGCCTCGTCCAAGCGGTTCTCCAGCATGGCGATGGCCGCCTCCGCCAAGGTACGCTCCGCGGAATCGGAAGTCTTCGCCAAATAACGACGGGCCGATTCCAAGCGACCTGCGTCGATCGCCGTAAGGGCGGCGTTCAGGTTCGACACCGGATCGTCCGGATACATACGCACGGCAATCTCGAACACCTCGCGGTAAGCGTCGCTACCCGGTTCCATCGTCTGCGCCACCTGGAACATCTCGTTCAGGCTCAACTGCCTAGGATCCGAATAGATCAGCTCACGAGCCTCCTCTACCGTAAACGAACGGATCGTGTAGCGCACCGCGTAATCCGAATGGCGCAAGGCAGGATAAATATCACGCAAGAGTACCCGATACGAGGCCCCCCCGTTCAACGCCTTCAGCTTCGCCTCGCGGCGGTCGTAATCCTTCGGCTCGTCCGCACGAATGATGGCCAGCAACTCCTCCTTGTCCGCAAGCGAGGAGTTCTCCACCCGTTTCTCCAATCCGGCCCAGTCCTCCGGCTCGAAATCCACCGTGAAACGGGCCTGCTCAAAGTGATAAAGGCCTTTCACGTATTCGATCAACGCCTTGGCGCGATGCTCGGCCAAATAAGTGTTATGCTTATAGGTACCTTCCGGCGATGCGAAACCCTTGATATATACCTCCGTGATGGTAGCGTAAGGATCATCCTTCACCGACGAGACGGTCTCGAGGATCTTGCGCAACTCCGAAGGATTGTCGCGATACTCAGGATAGATCTCCGTACGGTTCACCGGGAAGTCGAGGAAGGCGCTTCCTTCCTTCACACGCTCTTTCACACGCTCCGCCTCCGGCGTGACGTAGGCCAAAAGCGGCCGCAATACCACAGGCTCCGCGATCCGGATCGGGAAAAGCGGCGACTTGTCATTACTCAACGCCTCCCAGCCGCAACCGCAAAAATCGGCTACCAGCGACACCTCCGAACGCTCCATCCACTTGGCGAAAGGAATAGAGGCATGGTAATCCACCACCTGCTCCTTCCCATTGTAACGGCGTAAGACAAACTCCCCGTTCGCCGTCGCGTCACGCTTGGATCGCTCGTACTGGATCTGGCGGTTGCGCCCGTTCACGATCACGGGAGGCAAAGCCCTTACGCTATCGCCCCGCTCGATCAGCGGCGTACAGACCAAACTCCGGTTGGCCGGTAGCGACAACTCGTCCAGCGTTAGTTTCATATCAATTATCAAGCGATCGCCCACATGCTCCACCAACCGCTCCTTCACGACGATGGCGGTAGCCGTCTGCTGCGCCTGTACGGGAATCGTAGTACCCACACAACCGGCCAAACAGGCGATCCCAAGTATCATCCATCCTTGTAGATTCTTCATTTTTCAGTCCTCCATCGATTTAAAATTGGTAAATGAGATTGATCGCCGCCTGCGTAGGTCCGAAGTAATGCCTCTTGACCCCCTCTTGCTTGCGGCCGCAATTCGCGCAGGGATACTTATCCGACTTCAGGTACAGATAACCCATGCCCACCGTGGCCTCCAAGTTCCAATGGCGAGACAGCAGCCAAGAGTATCCATAACTGACACCAGCTCCCGCACCCCATCCCTGGTGACGCTCGCCCTCTGTACCCAGCCATTTAATGTCCGCTACATTATATAATAGGTATGGAGTATGCACACCGAGGAAATGACCGTTAAACGTCTCGCAAAACCAATACCTCAACTCCGGGTGCAGACGCAAGTGCTTCAGCGAGCGGCCATAACTCCCATCATCGTTCTTGCCGCTGAACGGATTCAGGCCCGCCTCCAACTCAAGTGTCCAATGACGGGCGAGATAAACTTCAGCCCCCAAATTAAACGTGGCAGTAGCCCAATAAGGAATATTGCTCTTGATCCCAATCATGGAGCCTTTCCCTTCGACCGGCACCCCCTGCGCTCTCGAAAGAAACGGGACTGCCAACAAGAATAGCATGAAAATCGTCTTCTTCATTCTTTCTTATTCATTATGGTTGTTAATCTTATATCTTCTCACCCTTCTGCCCCTCAAGACCCAACTTCCTAAAATCAACTAACGGCAAGAATGGCCCGTGGACTTATTTATGGAATAAGGAGCCTCATAGAACTTATTTATGGAATAAGGAGTTTTAGCGTCAAAATAGTAACTTCCTCCCTATTAGTTCACAAAAATACATAATAAATATTTTATTATCACAACTTTTTTGCGTTAAAATTGTTAAGTCCCTTCCACTGAATAAGGGATTTAGGGGAAGTTATGTCTCTAAAATGAACCATATTCACCTTTATTGATTCACTCTCCCAACAAAGGAAGAATTTCTATACTCTAAAAATTCCTATTGAATATCAAAAATAAAAATACAATAAGCTCGTTATGACAGACCTATATATAAGCCGTTGATTGATAATCGTATAGAAACACGATCATATTTATCCGAAAACATGTACGTGTTTTTCAAAAAACATGTACGTCTTTTCAGAAAAACACGTACATGTTTTCCTGCAACGTTCCGTGTGGTTTATTGGCATACTATAAAAAATAACAATAAGATGTGATGTAACGTTTCTTTTTCGTCAACCCTTTTGAAACGCTAAACCTTATTCCATAAATAAGCTCACAAACCATCCATCCTTTTCTCAAGAATCCGATTTACAGAGCCTATCACCTTCATGTTCGCATGAGCCAAACGTGATATATCCAATTCTTCCAGATAAAAACGAGTCGTTTTCTCCGACGAGTGCCCCAACGCCTGGCTGATCAAGGCCATCGGCATATCGCAGCGTAAAGCTTCCGATGCCCAACTATGGCGAACAACATACGACGTAAACGGATTCGGTAACCGTAAAGTTTGCCCAATCCGTTTCAGCCGGGCATTATGCCGGGCCAAGCTACGCTTATACCCCCAATAATCCGGATTCCGGGGCGGAAGAATCGGGAACAAATACGGCGATCCGGTCGCTCGCTGCCGATCCGCGTATTTCCGGATCAATTGCAACATACTACTGGTTATCTCCAACCGGATCATACGTCCTGTCTTATGACGGTGATATACCAACTCATTCCCCCGGATATTCTGCCTCGTCAAGTACGCTATATCCACAAAAGGCATCCCGCAAGCCATAAAACTGAATAGGGAAAGATCTATCGATAATTCCACTTGCGGGTCATCCGCCACCTTGATCTGAGCGATTTGCTGGAACAAAGATGCGGGAATCGCACGCCTCGCCGTCATCGCACGCCGGAGTTTCAAATTCTCAAACGGATAATATGACGCAGGAATCAACGACTCTTGGCAAGCCATATTATAAAGCGCCCGCAAACTACTGATATACGTATTTACCGTATTAGTAGCTAATCCTTTTCCCTGAAGATACGTGATGAAATCTATCACCAACGCACGATTCAAATCGGCCAAACAGAACCCCGGGTTCTTCACGAATCTTAAAAAATGCCTTACGGCCACCTCATACAACTCAGCTGTCCCTTCTTTCTTTAACTGCCGTTTCATGTCTCTTCGTTTTCCCATATAATCCATCAATGAGATTGCTAACTTTTTCTTACGTCCTCGTTTCATACTCCTTTCACTAAATTATTTATACTTTACACGAACAAATTAATTCAAATTATTACTTTTGTTCCCGAAAATAAGAAAATAGGTAACAATTAAAAGCATAAAAGCAACAATAAATAATATGGCAAACAATCGAGTCACATTCGGTAGTAAATTGGGCGTAGTACTAGCTACCGTAGGATGCGCCGTCGGATTGGGAAGCGTATGGCGCTTCCCGTATATGCTGGGAGCAAACGGAGGTGCGGCCTTCCTACTGGTCTACATACTTTTCATGATATTCTTGGGCATTCCGGTAATGATAACCGAGTTTTTCATCGGCCGGCATTCCCGCAGCAATACGGTGGGTTCTTTCAAGAAAATGGCTCCCGGTACAAAATGGTGCTGGATTGGGTACAACGGTATCTTGGCCGCGTTTTTGATCTTAAGTTATTACTCGGTCGTCTCCGGTTGGACGCTTGAATATGTTTGGCAAACGCTAAGTGGCCGTTTGTATGGACAGCCGGATATAGACTATACGGCCGATTTTCAGGATTTCGCTTCCAATGTCTTCCGTCCGATCTTTTGGATGGGCGCTTTTATCGGGTTGACTCACTTCGTGATTGTCTCGGGCGTAGAGAAAGGCATCGAACGGGCCTCTAAGATCATGATGCCGCTTTTATTCTTGATCTTGCTGATCATGTGCGTACGTTCCGTGACCTTACCGAACGCTGAGGCCGGATTGCTTTTCCTTTTCAAGCCAGACTTTAGCAAATTGACTTCCTCAGTGGTCTTGAGCGCACTAGGACAGGCTTTCTTCTCTTTGAGTTTGGGTATGGGCTGCCTGATCACTTACTCCTCTTACTTCGGGAAAGATACGAATATGCAGGCCACCGCTTGGCAGGTGACAATCATTAATACGCTTGTCGCCGTATTGGCCGGTATCATGATATTCCCGGCGGTATTCAGTTTCGGCATCACCCCTTCCGCTGGTGCGGAACTCGTGTTTATCACGTTACCGAACGTATTTGGGCAATTACCGCTGAGTGGCTTGTGGTCCTGTATTTTTTATATCTTGCTAGCGATGGCAGCACTGACTTCCACGATCTCTTTACATGAGGTAGCTACGGCCTACGTTCTTGAGGAGTTCCACATGACACGCAAGAAAGCGGCTTTGATCGTTTCCTTAGGAGTCTTTTTCTTAGGTATTTTCAGTTCACTCTCATTCGGGGTGATGAAAGGGTTCACGATCGGAGGCTTGGCCTTTTTCGACGCGCTGGATTACTTGACCGCCAAGATCATGCTACCGCTGGGAGGTATGCTCACTTGTATTTTCGTAGGTACACGTGTCGATAAAAAAGTATTGAAAGCAGAGTTGACCAATGAGGGAACTCTTAAGTTCCGTCTTTTCGGCGCTTACGTATTCTTTATGAAATACGTGGCCCCAATCGCCATCGGTATCGTATTCTTGAACGAATTAGGGATCTTGAGATGGATCACCGGTAAATAATACCGAGAATTCCTTGTCAATAGAAACGGAACTTCTACCTTTGCCGGTAGAAGTTCCACAAATCAAAACATAAGACTATGAAATGGCGTGATTTACTTTATTTCTCCAAGGGGGAAAGGCAGGCTCTTACCCTGCTCCTTTCCTTGATAGCGATGGCATGGATCGCAATTATCTTGACGGATTTTTCCCGGACAAAGGTTCTGCCCGATGATCTGGTCACGGACAATATGAAACAAGACACCTCCCTTCCAATTACCCCGAACGGAAATCCCCCGAATCCCACCCGGAAAGAAAACAAATTCCACTCGAAAGAAAACAAAGTTCCCTCCGAACGAAATCCCAAACGCATCCGAAGGGAATCAAACCTCCATTTACCCTCATATCCAAAGGTAGAAAAATGGCCGTTAGGAACAGTTGTAGAATTAAATTCGGCCGATACCACCGCCCTAAAGAAAGTTCCGGGAATTGGTAGCGTCTTCGCCAAACGGATCATTAAATACAGGGAGCTATTAGGGGGCTTTTATAGTGTAGAGCAATTAGGGGAAGTATATGGTATCGACGAGAAACGCTATGAATCGATGAAATCGTGGTTTTCGGCAGACCGATCGGCTATAAGTCAGCTACCTGTCAACCAATTGTCGGCTAAAGAACTGGCAAGTCACCCATATGTCAGCTATAAACAGGCCCGGGTTATCGAGCGACAAGTCCGGAAGAAAGGCAAGTTACAGGGCTGGGAGAACCTAGCCTTACTGGAGGAGTTCACGGAATACGACCGGGAGCGGTTACGGCATTACTTCTCATTCCAATAGATAAAAAATCAGGTTATTCATAGAATCTTAATGCCCATCAAAAACAGATTATCCGTATCTTTGTGATCTTGAAATAACATATATTAATGAAATACTTCTTATCGATAAAATATATCCTCATAGTCTCTCTCCTACTTATCGGGGCATTGCCTTACGTTAAGGCGGAAACGACAAACCCAGTCTCCTCCCCGGATTCTTTCGAGACATTAAAGAAAGAGGCACGCAAAAGCGAATCACCCGACGATTGGAAGCGAGTTATCAATAACGCCCAAGCCCGGAAAGACACGGCAGACCTTGGATTCGCCTATGCCTCCTATCTGCAAGCGATGGCGAATATGCGTCCCGCCGGATTCAAGGAAGAGGCACGCCCTATCATGACTTTCCTGCTCGACACCCGGCAATATGACTACTACTTCGCCTTATACAACCTGCTTATCAGCCGCTTGTTCTCCGATCAAGCCTATCGCCATGCACAAGAGGAGGCCGAGCTTATGTATCAGCAAGCCAAGGGGATCGGACAACCCGTAGGTATGGCGATGGCCCTTAGGGTACAAGGCCAGATCTTCTACAAGCTCAACCTATACGAGAAGGCATATTCCGTATTACGGGAGGGCTCGCAAACCTGCCCTTCTTATAAAGAAAGCCTAAACGCCTTCACGACGGCACAAAGCCTGTGCGAATGGCAAATCATGACTTGCCAGAAAGCCGAGAGGTATGAGGAGATACTTCCCCTCGCCGACCTATATGGTGAAATGCTGGCTTACTGGAATGGGAAAGGCTGGAAAGACCCTAGCGGACATTACCCTGTCACCCATCTCTCCCTTCGTGCCATCGCTCTACTAAAAGCCGGACGGAAAGAGGAAGCGAGAGACTGCCTGCGGGAAGCCCGCACTTATATCCTTCCCGCCTTCCCCGCCCGTGCTTACGAGCATTTCTATGAGGCCCGTTATTTACTGCATTACGAGGAAGGAGCCTATAAAGAGGCGATAGCCGACATCGATACGTTGCTGGAGACACACCGGGATTATTACCCTTTCTACCTAAATGACATACGAACCAAGGCCGAACTATTATCTTTAAGCGGACAACCTCAGCAAAGTATCCGGCTGTATCGCGATTATATCCAAGCCAACGATTCCATCGCGAAAGAGGAGATCGCACGCCAGCTTGATGAATTGCGAATCCAATACGAAGTGGAGAAGACCCAGCAGGAGAACCTACAAAAAACACGGTATTTACAACTAGCTTTTATCATCATCGGTCTCGTCACCCTCTTACTTTCCTTATATATTATCTATGCCAATAAACTAAACGCAAAGAACCGGCTACTCGTAACCCGGTTGGAAGAACGCAACAAATGGACGAAGAACTTCTTATCCCTTGAACCGGAATCAGAGGGACAACCGGCTGCGAAAATCACCAATCCACCCACGTCTTACGAGATCATACAACGCTTAGGCGCATTCATGATCAACGAACGGCTCTACCAGAATCCGGCATTAGACCGGAAAGAACTCGCCAAAGCCTTACAGATTAATGAACGGACACTAGCGAATGCCCTACGGGAAGAAAACGACCAGACCGTATTGGAATATATAACAATGTATCGCTTGGAAAACGCCCGCCATCTGCTCTCCCTAAAAAATCCAGTCACCTTAAAGGAAATAGCGGAACAATGCGGCTTCGGTACATTGCGTACTTTCCAGCGATCCTTCCGCGACAGATACGGGATGCCTCCCTCTCAATACCGGGAGATTATAGGCGAGAAAGAGAAATAAACCACGATGGATTCGTGCTTTTCGAGAGAAAAGCGAATTTGTCGCTCTCCTATACCGGAATTGTCGCTATTCTTTTCTTGCCCCGAACCCTACGCCCAAATACCTTTGTCCCCAAAACAAATTACTCTGTATATGAAAAAAACAAGCTGGCCGTTTTATCTCTTTTGCCTATGTGGCTTATTATTGCTCGCCTGCCAAGACGATAACGATTCGGGAGTCACGCCTCCGGGAAACGGGGACACGTTCGAGGGCTCTCAATATGTAATCACCCTGCAAGACGAGACGGAGAATTTCCATTACCCCGAGTTTATCTGTACGATGCGTACGGAAGACGGCACGGTCATTACCCGCAGGGGAGGGCACATACGTCTGGATGGTCAATCGATCCTGACCCTCGACACCGGATTGAAAGAAGGCATCTATCGGTTGCTGTACCTGACTACTCCTGTCGTAACAGAGGCCGAGGCCGATACCACTTGGAATGAATACGGGCTGGGATGCCGGATAGAGATATCGAAAGGTACGGTAAGGGTTCTCGATCCGTACAACAAGATGGCGAACCTGTCTGGAAGCGGAACCGCGGAGGATCCCTTTATCATCAGTAGTTACGATCACTTGAAACGCCTCCGCAGCATGACGAACGATCAAACCCAGAATGAATTTCTGACGGCAAGTACCTATTTCCTGCAAATAGCGGATATCAACATGGATAAGGCTTCCTATGATAGCGACCACCAGTTCGGCTGGCTATCGATCGGTAATGTCCCTAACAATCCGTTCCGGGGTATTTACGATGGCAACGGCTATAAGATCAAAAACCTGTGGGCCACCCGTCAGAACTCCACCGGTATCGCCCTCTTCGGTTACACGGAGAAAGCCATCTTTAAACATGTATGGATGGAGAATCCCAAGATGGAAGGGAATTTCGCAGTCGGCGCATTGGTCGGAGGGGCGGTATCGGCGGGCGATATGCGTGATAAGACCTCGCTCATTGGTTGCACGACTTCCGGCGGTTATATCAAGGCGAGCAAAGGAAGCGTAGGGGCCGGAGGACTGGTCGGCGTGGTAGACCTGTACGGAATGATCGCGATGGACAGTTGCGTTAACACGAGCACCCCCGTTTCCGGGTCGTATGGTGTCGGCGGTTTGTTGGGAGTCGGTTCGTTGTATTCCCAATCCTACCTGCAACAATGCGAGAATCACGCATCCGTGAGCTCGGACTATACGGGAGCCGGGGGCTTGGTGGGTTCTGTCGATTCCCTGTCTATCCTAGGGTGCGTAAATACGGGTGACATCACAGGCTCCAAGGCCTATAATCCCTCGGATGCGAGCAACGGCGGGTATGCCACCGGAGGTATCGCCGGAGGTACGGGTGTCTCTTACATATATGCGAGCACGAATGAGGGAAATATCGATGGTTACATCGGCGTGGGCGGCATTATCGGCAGTACCCGGTTGGGTTCAGATGAGTTGCTTTTCAATAACACGTTGGTAAAATCATGCGGAAATACCGGGGCGGTATCCGGTAAATCTTCGGTCGGCGGTATTTGCGGTGAGGCACAATTAGGATGCTACGCCGTTTATAACACGGGAGCGGTATCGGCCTCGGCTAGCGGCTCGTTCGTGGGCGGTATCGCCGGAAATACATCCATAGCGGTGGTGCATAACGCATTGAATACCGGAAAGGTATCCGGAAATAACAGCGAAAGCGCCGGTGGCGTGGTTGGCAAGGTTACTTGGGGTGCCTTCTTCGCCAGTCAGAACTTCGGGGATCTGGATGTTAATGCCAATTATGCCGGTGGTATCATCGGATTGGCCGGAAACTATACGATGATCAATTATTGCGGAAATATGGGCTATATATTGAACAGCGGAACCGGTCCGACCGGCGGGGTGG
>OBZQ01000674.1_pt1 | contig 20211 bp, 9 predicted proteins | sample 1495531 | NCBI WGS metagenome assembly OBZQ01 (sample SAMEA2580237, study PRJEB22360) | human gut metagenome | biome: human gut; feature: human-associated habitat; material: faeces | place: Denmark | collected 2008/2010
GATCCTCCAGCGGGGACGGGTCTCCCCCCGCGGCCCCCCCCTGCCGTATTTGCGGCGGGTGAGGTTCCACGCTTCCATTGCCGCGATGGTCGTCCAGAGCACCGGGCTGTTCGATTTGCCCCGGAACTCCCGCACGGTCAGAGTCCTGCCGGTGCTGTAGGGCATGGGGTCGTTCTCGCGTAGACTCGAATAGGTGTAGACTCTGTTCTCGTAGGCGTCATAGACCAGTAAGCGTGCCATCTCTCATCCCTCCTCGGTGCAGTTGTCGCAGGCAGTATGGCTCTGGGCGCGGAGTGCGGCCCAGGTGGGCCGGTCCACGACGCCGTTTGGCTCAAGGCCCGCCCGCTGCTGCGTGTCTTTTACGGCGGCGGTGTCCTCCGGGCCGAAGACAGCGTTGTCGGCGACGTAGTCCTCCTCGCAGTAGAGCTGGGAGCGGTCATTGAGCCAGCCCTCGATGAGGCGGACATCAGCGCCCACGCTGCCCTCCTTCATGGCCCGGTCCGGGTAGTCCGGCCCCTGCCCGGGATGCCGGTCGGGGTTGGGGGTGAAGGCCGCCAGCTGTAAGCTCAGGGCTTCCACTGCTGTCCACGTTTCGGCGTCTGCCACGCCGGTGGCGGGCAGGCCCAGAAGCTCCTGCGCGCTGGCGGTGGCGTTCGCGGTCTCCTGTGTGTACTGGCTGGAAAGCGCGGGGGACGCCACACTGTCGTAGTAGTAGGCGATGCGCTGCAAAAGCAGGGTGTAGTAGAGCACGGCGCTGCTGTCGGTGCCGACGGTGAGCGGTGTGCCGGGGTAGGGGAGACGCTTGAGGGTGACCACCGGCCCGGACGAGCGGAGGGCCGACGCTTTGCCGTAGAGCGAATCCCATGTCTTCCGGCCTACGATGCCGTCCACCGTCAGCCCGGCGAACCGCTGGTAGGCCCGCACGGCGGCCTCGGTGGCCGCGCCGAAACGGCCGTCGATGGAGACAGAGGGGATGCTGCTCTGGTAGGCGCTCATGAGGTAGAGGTAGAATTGCAGCTCCCGGACGGCGGTGCCGGTGGAGCCATTGCGCAGCACGCCCGGGTACTCGCCGGGCCGCAGGCTGGGCGAAAGCAGGCGGTTGGCAATGTCGTTGTAGACTTCGTAGAGCTTGTTCCATGTCGTCCGGCCCACGACGCCGTCGCTGGTGAGGCCGAAGTAGGTCTGGAACCGCCGCACGGCCGCTGCGGTAGACGAGCCGAAGATGCCGTCCACGGTGACATTGTTGAGACTGGAATAGACCGTCCGTGCGATCTTCAGCCAGAACTGCACCAGCCGGACGTTCTGGCCGCTGCTGCCCTGGCGCAGGGCGGTGCCGGGGTAGGCGTTGGGGGTGCCGTTGTCGGACTGGATGCTGCGGAACTGGTCGTACAGCTCGGTCCATGTGGTGCGGCCCACGATGCCGTCCACCGTCAGGCCGTAGCGCCGCTGGAACGCCCGGACAGCCGCCGCTGTGCCGCTGCCGTAGACGCCGTCCACTGTGACAGAGGGGATGCGGCTCTCATACTGAGCCAGCGTACTCAGCCAGAACTGCATCTGCTCTACCTCGCTGCCGGTGGAGCCCTGTTTGAGGACCCTGCTGCCGAGGTTCCATGAGCCGTCCGGGAGGGTGCCGCTGAATGTCTCGCCTTCACTGGTCAGCTCGGCGAGGTCCTTCACCGAGACATAGATATAGCTGATCTTATACCAGGTGCTGCGGCCCACCACGCCGTCGGCGGTGAGGTTGAACTGCTTCTGGAACTTTTTGACCGTCTCGGTCATCTTGCGGCCGAAGATGCCGTCCACCGTCAGCAGGCCGAGGAAGGGATAGTCTTTGGTGATGCGGTTGAGCTGCCGCTGCAGGGTGAACACCGCCGCTCCGGTGCTGCCCTGCCGCAGAGGGCTTCCGGGGTAGCTCTGGGGGATGGACTGGATGTTGTTGGTGCGGATGATCTCGATGTTGCTGCCGTAGTAGTATTTGAGGATGCTCAGTGCGCTGCGGCCCTGATTGGCCAGCGTGACCGTCCCCCACTGCTTGAGGCCGGGGCAGGTGACGGATTTGCCGTCGCAGTACTCGGCGTAGTAGGGGTTCACGGTTCCGGTCTTGCGGATATAGGTGTTGAAGATGTCGTCCGTCAGCCGCACCATGACGTCGAACACCGTCCGGCCATGGACGTAGTATTGGTCGTAGCTGGTGGAGTTGGTGATGTTGAAACTGTAGCCCTTGCTGGGGTACCACTCGGTGTAGATGCGGTTGAGAGCCAGCGAGATCTGGCAGTGGATGTTGGCCCGCAGGGCCTGCTCGGGCCACGGGGAGCAAAATAACCCAACTGGCCCAAGCTGCCTTTTTATCAAGGGATAATAATAGAACATAAGCAGGATTCACAAGCATAAACCCTTGAAATGCTTCTGTTATAATGTTGCACTACATACTGTATGCGTTGGTATATATACTGTTCAAAAAAGCTGCATCGACTGGCGCAAAGAAATCGGACACGCGCTGCTTTTATGAATCAACATATGAAATTTTATTGAAAATCCATCATGGCGGTGGTAAAATAATCCTATAGTTCTGTCATGCTGTATCGATGCCTTTTTGTGGTATTCGGGAGTGCAGAACGGCAGCTGCCCAAGAGTTGTGAGGAGAACGATTTGATGAACAAAAGAACATTGCGCCGCCTTCTTTCTGCGTTTGCGGCATTGGTGATAGGTCTATCTGTGCTGACCGGCTGCGGAACAAAAACCGCCGAAAATGTGGAAAAGCAGGAGGATGCTCAGACCATTCAGGTGTATCTGTGGACGAATAACCTGTACGAAACCTATGCGCCTTATATCCAGTCCCAGCTGCCGGATGTAAATATTGAATTCATCGTGGGAAACAACGATTTGGATTTTTACAAGTTTTTGCAGGAGAACGGCGGACTGCCGGATATCATCACCTGCTGCCGCTTCTCGCTGCACGATGCGGCTCCCTTGAAGGACAGCCTGATGAACCTTGCCTTGACCAACGAAGCGGGCGCTGTGTACAACACCTACCTCAACAGCTTCAAAAACGAGGACGGCAGCGTGAACTGGCTGCCGGTCTGCGCCGATGCCCACGGCTTTGTGGTCAACCGCAGCCTTTTTGAGCAGTACGGTATCCCCCTGCCCACCGATTACGAGAGCTTCGTTTCGGCCTGTCAGGCGTTTGAGAAGGTGGGCATCCGCGGCTTTACCGCCGATTATACCTACGACTACACCTGCATGGAAACGCTGCAGGGGCTTTCCGCTGCCGAGCTTACCACGACTGATGGGCGCAGGTGGCGCACTGCTTACAGCGACCCTGCCAGCACCGCACGGGTGGGTCTGGACGACACCGTGTGGCCGGGGGCATTTGAGCGGATGGCGCAGTTCATTCAGGATACCCACCTCACAGCGGATGACCTCGAGAACACCTACGATGACGTGACCGGGATGTTCCGGAACGGAGAAGCTGCCATGTACTTTGGCAGCTCCGCCGGTGTCAAGGTGTTTCAGGATGAGGGCATCGACACGACCTTCCTGCCCTTCTTCAGCCAGAACGGCGAAAAGTGGATCATGACCACCCCCTATTTCCAGATCGCTCTGAACCGTGACCTCGAGCAGGACACCGCGCGCCGCGAAAAAGCCATGAAAGTGCTGAACGTCATGCTCTCCGAGGAGGCGCAGAGCCGTATCGTTGCCGACGGGCAGGACCTGCTGAGCTACAGCCAGAACGTCCCCCTGCGCCTGACCGAGTACATGAAGGACGTGCGCGATGTGGTGGAAGAAAACCACATGTATATCCGCATCGCCTCCAACGATTTCTTTGCCGTCTCCAAGGACGTTGTCTCCAAAATGATCGCGGGCGAGTACACGGCACAGCAGGCTTATCGTGCGTTCAATGCCCAGCTTCTTGCCGAAGAAACGCCTGCCGATGACGAGATCGTGCTGACCTCCGGGAAGAGCTATTCCAATGTCTTCCACGCAAACGGCGGCAGCGCCTCCTTCTCCGTTATGGCGAACACGCTGCGGGGCGTTTATGGCACCGATGTGCTGCTTGCCACCGCAAACAGCTTTACCGGCAGTGTGCTGCAGGCAGACTATAACAAGAAAATGGCCGCTTCCATGATCATGCCCAACGGTCTGATGTCCCGCCAGCGCACCATGACCGGCGCAGAGCTGAAGGAAGTTGTCCGCGCCTTTGTGGAGGGCTGCGAGGGAGGGTTTGTGCCCTTCAACCGCGGTTCTCTGCCGGTGGTCAGCGGCATTGCCGTGGAGGTCAAAGAGGCAGGCGGCAGCTATACCCTGACCGGCATCACCCGGAACGGACAGCCGCTGGGGGACGACGACACCGTTACCGTGACCTGTCTGGCAGCGGAAAATCAGATGGAAGCGCTGCTTGCGAGCGAAAGCGGCAGGTCTTTGGACGGAGATACATGGGTAAAAAACAGATGGCGCGATCATCTCTCCGGCGGCGGCGCAGCGCTTGCAGAGCCTGAAAACTACATGACACTGAGGTGAGCGGGATGGAAGACGAAAAGCATGGATCCAAACGAAACTGCCATCCCCGGCAAAAGTGGCTCCCTGTTGCTGCCATCCTTCTTCTGGTCTTGCTGGCAGTCGGTTTCAGTGTTCGGTACATCTCGTTTGTGTCCCAGACCATCTATCAGGAAAGCACCTCGCATCTGGAAGAGGTGCTGCATAAATCCAACAATATGCTGAAAGAGATGGTGCGCAAGAACCTGACCTATCTGCATCTGTACAACGGCTTTCTGGAAACTACCTCGGATGAGGCCGAAATACAGGCGTATATCGGGGCGGCACAGCAGGAGGCTGGGTTTGCCGAATTCTACTTTCTTACCTATGACGGCAACTACATGACCGTGACCGGGGAGACCGGCTATCTTGGCCTGCAGACCAATCTGGACGAAAAGCTCGCTCACGATGAGGATATCGTCGTGAACACGGCGCTGCCCGGCAAGCCCCAGATGCTGGCGTTCATCTGTCCCGAAACGCAGGGCAGCTACCGGGGCTTTGCCTACGATGCCGTTGCCATCTCTTATTATAATGATGCGGTGCTTAGATTGCTGGACAGCTCTGCCTTTGAGGGCAATGCCAGCAACTATGTCATCTACCCGGATGGGCGGGTGGTCATCGACAATTCTGTAAACCGCAAGGAGACCATTTACAATTTCATTGCGATGCTGCGCGACCATTCCGATCTTTCCGAGGCGCAGATCCTGGAGCTGTCCAATGCCTTTGCACAGGGCAGCAGCGGAAACATGAAGGTAAAGCTGGGCGACACCAGTTATTATCTGGTCTACGAGGACACGGCGGTCCAGAGCTGGACGATGGTGGGGCTTGTCCCGGTCAAAATCGTCAATGCCAATCTGGATAAGCTGTGGTTCCATACAGTGCAGATCGCAGCGGGCATCGCCGCAGGTCTTGCGGTGCTGGCCATTCTGCTCATTGTGCGCAGAAGCCATACAACCCTGCGCCGGAAGAATACCGAGATCTCGTACCGGGACGAGCTGTTCCAGAAGCTTTCGCGTAACGTGGATGATGTTTTCCTGATGGTGGACGCAGAGACCTCCAAGGCGGATTATGTCAGCCCGAACATTGAGCGGCTGCTGGGCATCCCGTGGAGAGAAGTCCGGCAAAATGCCTTCACTCTGGACAAGCTGGGCGCCCCGGAGCAGGGCAAAAACTTTCTGGATGGGCTTCTCAGCGGGCAGCAGCGGGAATGGGATCTCGAGTTTGAGCATCTGGAAACCAAAGAGCGCCGCTGGTTCCATAACATCGCCATAGGCAGCGAGGTGGAGGGCAGGACCAAATACATCCTTGTCATGTCCGACCGCACCGCCGACAAACAGGTGAATCAGGCGCTTTCGGATGCCGTTGCCGCCGCCGAGACTGCCAACCGCGCCAAGAGCACCTTCCTTTCCAATATGTCCCACGACATCCGCACCCCCATGAACGCCATCATCGGCTTTACCACACTGGCGATCAGCAATATCGACGACAAGGAGCGGGTGAAGGATTATCTGGCCAAGACCCTTGCTTCCAGCAGCCATCTGCTCTCCCTCATCAACGATGTGCTGGATATGAGCCGCATCGAAAGCGGAAAGCTCCATCTGGAAGAGGTGGAAGTCAACCTTTCGGAGGTGCTGCACGATCTGAAAACCATCGTCAGCGGGCAGATCTACGCAAAACAGCTGGAGCTTTATATGGACGCGATGGATGTGACCGACGAGGATGTCTACTGCGATAAGACCCGGCTGAACCAGATCCTGCTGAACCTGCTGTCCAACGCCATCAAGTTTACCCCGGCGGGCGGCACGGTCTCGGTGCGGGTGCGCCAGCTTGCCGGGCAGGTGCGCGGCTGCGGGCAGTACGAGTTCCGCATCAAGGACAACGGCATCGGCATGAGCCCGGAATTTGCCAAAAAAATCTTTGAGCCCTTTGAGCGGGAGCGCACCTCCACGGTCAGCCGTATCCAAGGCACCGGCCTTGGCATGGCTATTACCAAAAACATCGTGGATATGATGGGCGGCACCATCGAGGTGCAGACAGCGCAGGGCAAGGGCAGCGAGTTTATCATTCGTGTGCCGCTGCGGGTGCAGGCAGAGCACCGCCCGGTGGAAAAGATCACCGAGCTGGAAGGTCTGAAGGCTCTGGTGGTGGACGACGATTTCAACACCTGCGACAGCGTGACAAAGATGCTGGTCAAGGTGGGAATGCGCGCGGAGTGGACCCTTTCCGGCAAGGAAGCGGTGCTGCGCGCGCGGCAGTCCATCGAGATGAGCGATGTCTACCACGCCTATATCATCGACTGGCGGCTGCCGGATATGAACGGCATCGAGGTCACCCGCCAGATACGCAGCCTGAACGACGATACCCCCATCATCATCCTGACGGCCTACGACTGGTCGGATATTGAGGTGGAGGCAAAGGCCGCCGGTGTGACTGCCTTCTGCGAAAAGCCCATGTTCATATCCGACCTGCGCGAGATCCTGATGAGCGCCCTCGGCCAGAAGCTGACAGATGCGTCGCAGGAGCTTCTGCCGGAAAAGAACGCCGACTTCAAGGACAGACACATCCTGCTGGTAGAGGACAACGAGCTGAACCGCGAGATCGCGCAGGAGATCCTGCGCGAGTACGGCTTCCGGGTCGATACGGCGGAAAACGGTGAAGTGGCGGTGGAAAAGGTGAGCACCGCAGCGCCGGGCAGCTATGATCTGGTGCTGATGGATGTGCAGATGCCGGTGATGGACGGCTACACCGCCACCCGGAAGATCCGCGCACTGGATGACCCTGCCCGGGCAAAGCTCCCCATCCTTGCCATGACCGCCAACGCCTTCGACGAGGACCGCCGCAACGCATTGGAAAGCGGCATGAACGGCTTTTTGTCCAAGCCCATCGTGATCGGCGACCTCGTGCAGGAGCTGCGCAAAATTTTGTGAGCCAAACGCCTGTCAGACAGAAAAGAAATAAAGCACCCGCAGCATTCGCTTCCGGAGGTCAAGAGCCTCTGCGAAGCCTGCTGCGGGTGCTTTTGCTTTTGTCGGCTGGCAGCCGTTATGATTTCAGTACATCTGCAAGGACCTGCAGCAGATGCGGAATATCCAGCGGCTTTGCAATGTGGCCGTCCATACCGGCCTTCAATGCATTCTGACGGTCTTCTTCAAAGGCGTTTGCCGTCATTGCAAAGATGGGAATGCCTGCCTTTGCAGCATCCGGCAGGGCGCGGATCTGCCGCGTTGCCTCGTAACCGTCCATCTTGGGCATCTGGATGTCCATTAAGATCAAATCGTACTGCCCGGGGGCCGCCTGCTTCATCTTCTGGACAGCGATCTCGCCATCCTCAGCAGTGTCTACCGCAAAGCCCGCTTCCTTCAGGATCTCCAGCGCGAGCTCGCGGTTCAAGGCGTTGTCCTCCACCAGCAAAAGCTTCTTTCCCTTGAGCTCGGAGGCATCTGGCTGCGCTGGCTTACAGGCAGGCTCTGCACCGTACGGTTCTGCCAGCACTCTGTGCAGTTCGGAAAGGAACAGCGGCTTTTCGCAGAAGGCGGTCACTCCGGCAGCGCGGGCTTCCTCTTCAATATCCGTCCAATCGTAGGCCGTCAGAATGATGATAGGGCAGCTTTTCCCGATCACCCTGCGGATCTGCCGCACGACCTCGATGCCGTTCATATCGGGGATGAGCCAGTCGATGATGTAGACGCTGAATTCGTCGCCCTGCTCCATGGCGTATCGGGTGCGGATCACCGCTTCCCGGCCGGAGATCGTCCACTCCGGCCGCATCCCGATCTTGGACAGCATGGTGCTGACGCTCAGGCAGGTGTCGGTATCGTCGTCTGCTACCAATGCGCGCAGCCCTTCCAACTGCGGGAGCTGCTTGGGCTCCACCCTTTGTCCGCTGAGTGCGAAGCAGAGATCTACGATGAATTCGCTGCCCTTGCCCGGTTCACTTTCGATCGCGATGGTGCCGCCCATCATATCCACGATGTTCTTGGTGATGGACATGCCCAGGCCGGTACCCTGAATGCCGCTGACGGTGGAGCTTTCCTCCCGGCTGAACGCCTCAAAGATGTGCTTCTGGAACGCTTCGCTCATACCAATGCCATTGTCCTTGATGCGGAACTCATAGCAGCCACGGCCCTTGGGCGCACCGTTCTTCTGGGCAATGCGGATGCTGATCGTACCGCCTGTGGGAGTGAACTTGATGGCGTTGGACAAAATGTTCAGCAGGATCTGGTTCAGCCGCAGCGGGTCGGTGATGATGTCCTCGTTCTCCACGTCCATGGTATCGATGAAAAGCGACAGCCGCTTTGCCGAAACATCGGGTTGGATGATGGAGCGCACATCGTGGACGAGGTCCGGCAGATGCACCGCTTTCTCTTCAATTTTTACTTTTCCGCTCTCGATGCGGCTCATATCCAGCACATCATTGATGAGGGAAAGCAGATGCTGGCTGGAGGTAGAGATCTTTTTCAGGTAGTCCAGCACCTGTTCCTTATTATCAATATGGGTCGCAGCCAGCGAGGTGAAGCCGATGATGGCGTTCATGGGGGTGCGGATATCGTGGCTCATATTGAACAGGAACTCCCGCTTGGCACGGTTTGCCGCACCCTCGTGCTGGAGTGCAATCTCCAGTTTGCGGTTCTGTTCCTCCAGCTGAGCCTGATACTTCTTCTCCTGCTCTTTCTTCTGCTGCTCCATCTCCTGCACGGAGCGTCTGCGCAGCACCCGAAGGACCATTACAAGCAGGATGTAACCGGCCAGCGCCATCAAAATCAACGGAAACGATTCACGGAAGACGGATCTTTCATCCGTATACGCATAGAGATCGAAAGATCTTCCGTGGCAGTACATTCCAAAATAGCAGCCGGAGCCGTTCCAATCGTGGGTATGGGTCAGCGTTTCGGAAGCCCCGGCTTTGCGGATCTCCCGCACCGGCGGACTGTCCGCAGCATCCTGCCCGATGAGCTCCGGGCGGTTGGAGGCAATGACCTGATTGTTCTGCACGATGAACAATGTGCCGCTGGTCTCAACCGAGTAGCCGTCCAGTACGCTCTGGATGGACAAGGCCGTTCCCTCTACAAATTCTGCCGGGGTATAGCGGTAGGCAAGCAGGATGACCTCTTTGCTTTCTGCCCGGTGTGCCGCAACATCCACGGCAGACCCATCCTCCAGCAGGATCCGCTTCAGGTAGGTTTTTTGCGGGTAAGAGAAAACGTCCAGAACGGCATCATTTTTGAGCGGTTCTCCAAACCGGGCATAGCCGATGCCGTTCGTTGTGGATTCGCACAGGAGCGTACCGTCCGGAGACAGGACCGAAATACCTGTGAGCCAGAGCAGCTCTGCCTGCCTGCTCAGGCATTCCGGGTCGGAAAGGTCGAGCGCAGGGTCCTGTGCCAGCTGATGCACCGATACCGCCGTGCGGCGGAGCGTTTTGGCCACGACCGTATCGTTGTGCTTTTCAAAGCTGGTGGACTGGGATTTGACAAAATCAAGGATCTGGCAGAAACGAGCCTCCGTTGCACGCAGTGCCTGCCAACTCGAGAAAAAAACGACGCCGGCCATAAAAAGCAGGCCGATGACCAGATAGAGCCCCCATCTCCATGTATCTGAGATGGTTCTGTTTTTACATGCCAATGGTGTCCACCTCCAGATACTGCGAAGGATGTTCAAGATACTTGCCAAGGATCTGCTCCAGTGTGCCGTCTGTGCGCATCTGCGCAAGAACAGCGTTCAGCTGGATGTCCAGCCCGCGGCTGTCGTTTTTGGCAAAGGCGATGCCCAGCCCGGTGACCAGTAGCGGTTCTTCGAGGATGCGGAACTCCACGGAATTGTCCTTCATGTATTGCAGGATGGCCGTCTCATGGGCAGCGATGGCATCCACATAGCCGCAGGCCAGCATCGCATACTGCACGCTGCGGTCTTCGGTGCTGAACACCTCGACGGTCTGCGGGATGCGCGGGTCGGAGCCGCTGAGAAAGATCTCCTCCGGCTTGCCGGTGCTCTGCACGGCGATGGTCTTTCCGGCAAGGTCGCCGAGTGTCCGGATGCTGCTGTCGGCATCCACCGCAGCCACCTGACGGCTCACCATGTAGGGTCCCGCCCAGCGGTATACCTCCTCGCGCCCATCCATGGAAAAGCAGCCCCAGATGCAGTCGATGGTGCCGCTTTCCACCAGATCTGTTTTTTGCTCCCAATCGATCGGTTCAAACCGGGCAGCATATCCCATGCGGCGGAACGCTTCGGTGGCGATCTCCACGTCGATCCCGGCGGGAACGCCGTCATTGTTCAGATAAATATAGGGCGGATAGGTATCACTTCCCACGATGAGCTGCGGAAGACTGCTGTCCTTCGCGTTGGTTCCGCCGCAGGAAGTCAGACTGCCGACGGCAGCAGAGGCCGCCAGCAGCGTGCAGCCGCGCAGAAATGCACGGCGTGAGATTCTGTGTTTCATTTGGGCTTTTTGTTCTCCTGTTTTATTGCATCCATTGCTCAGTTGCGCTGCTGTAATTCTTCTTTCAGGTCAGCCTGAATATCCGTCAGGCACTGCAGCAGCAGCGGGTTGAACGCTCCGCACTCGCCGTTCAGGATCATCTGCACGGCTTTTTCGTGGGAGAAGGCTTTTTTGTAGCAGCGTTCGCTGGTCAGAGCATCGTACACATCAGCCAGCGAGACCAGTTGTGCGCTGATGGGGATCTCATCGCCCTTCAGCCCATCCGGGTAGCCGCGCCCATCCCAGCGTTCGTGGTGCCAGCGGGCGATCTCGTAGGCCGTTTGCAGCAGCGGCTGCTCTGCAAAATTATCCAGATCATGCAGCATCTTGGCTCCCAGCATGCTGTGGGTCTTCATGACCTCGAATTCCTCCGGGGTCAGTCTGCCGGGCTTGTTGAGGACCTTTTCGTCAATGCCGATTTTTCCGATGTCGTGCAGGGCAGAAGCCAGCGGGATCATATCCTGCTGTTCCGCAGTGATAGAGGATCTGCTGCTGCTCTCCAACAGACGGCGGAGCAGCAGCTCGGTGATGATACGGATGTGCCGCACATGGGCGCCGCTTTCGCCGTTGCGGAATTCTACGATATGGCTCAGTACACCCACCAGCATATCCGTGTTATTCTCACGGGCGCGGATCTGCTCAGAGACCATCTGCACCAGCCGCCGCTGCTTGGCGTACAGCTTGATGGTGTTGGTCACACGGCGGTACACGATACGAGCATCGAAGGGGCGATTGACATAATCACTTGCGCCCAGCTCATAGGAACGCCGGATCGTCGCATCGGAGTCCTCGCTGGAGATCATAATGACCGGGATATCCTCGATGGTGTGGTTGGCATTCATGGCTTTCAGCACTTCAAAGCCGTCCATAACGGGCATATTGATGTCCAGCAGCACCAGTGCAATGTTTCCGGCTTCTGCCTGCAATTTTTCCATGCATTCCCGTCCGTTTTCTGCTTCCAGGACATGGTAACTATCCCTCAGGATCTCTGTCAGCATCATGCGGTTCATTGCGGAGTCATCCACAAGTAAGATCTGTGACTTGTTCTGCAAAAGCTTTTCCAAAGCCGCCAGGTCATGCCCCGGAACCTCCACCATGACGGCATTCTTGCGGCACTTTGCCTGATACATCAGCCGGTCCGCCCGGCGAACGATGTTATCCATCGGGTCGGCGAGGGACTGTATCGTTCCGCCAATGCTCAGCGAGATACGGAAATGCGAATAGCCGGGTACAGATGCCATCTGCGCGGCGGTGCAGATCTGTTCCAGTTTGGTCTGCAAACAATCTCCCGGAATGCCGGGTAACACCAGCAGAAATTCGTCTCCGCCATAGCGGATGAGCAGGTCCGATTTCCGGATGCAGGACTGGATAGCGTTTGCCACCGTTTTCAGTGCCATATCTCCGGCGTAATGTCCATAGGTGTCGTTGCAGATCTTGAAATCGTCCACATCCATCAGCGCGACACCCGCCGGGCCGGTGGATTTACGGACGACTTCTTCGTAATAGCGGCGGTTGTAAATTCCTGTCAGCGGATCCCGATAAAGCTCGTCTTTGAGCTGCTGCTCCCGTGCGGCGCGCTGTCGGGCTGTTTCGTCCTCCGATACTTTCTGATTTTCGGTCAGTTGTTTCAGCGCCTGCTCCGCTGCGGCAAGAGCGGTTTCCTGTTGATGAAGTTTTTTCAACAGCTGCTGCTCACGCGCTTTGTAATATTCCTCGATCTCGGAAAGTGTATTCACGTTCTGACCCTCTTCTACATCATTTACATCATTTGTGTGTTTCATCTGCGGAAACGCGCTTTTCCGCTATTTTTTAATGGGGAGGGGTAACGCGGAAGCGTTTTACGGTCTGTTCCAGTGCTGCAATGTCCACGGGTTTGGAGAGATGTTCATCCATGCCGGCTTCCTTGCTCTTTTGCATATCCTCAAGGAAGGCGTTGGCGGTCATGGCAAGGATGGGGATGATCCTGCCCAGCGGATTTTCGCCATTGCGGATGCGGCGGGTGGCCTCCAGGCCGTCCATCACCGGCATCTGCACGTCCATCAAAATCATGTCGTACTCGCCGGGCTTGACGCTGGAAAAGGCATCCACGATCTCCTGACCGTTGGAGCAGACGGTGCAGCTTGCGCCCTTGGATTCCAGCAGCATTTCCAGGATTTCGGCGTTGATGGCGTTATCCTCGGCGCAGAGGAACTTCATGCCGGACAGGGGAGAAGTTTCTTCTGCTTCCTCCGGCAGAGCCTGCACCTTCTGCGCATGATCCGACTCCGTATCAATGGGAAATTCCAGCACGACCTCAAAGCGGGTACCCCTGCCGGGGGCGCTCTCCACGCTGATGGAGCCGCCCATCAGGTCTACGATGCTCTTGGTGATGGCCATGCCAAGGCCGGTGCCCTGCACCTTGTTGGTGCCGGATTTTTCCTCGCGGGTAAAGGGGTCAAAAAGGGTCTTTTGGAACTCCTCGCTCATGCCGATGCCGTCATCCTGCACCACAAAGCGGTACCGGGCGAAGTGCTCGTTCCGGGGCAGCTCTTCCATCTCCAACCGGATATGCCCGCCCTTGGGCGTATATTTGACCGCGTTGGAGAGGATGTTCATCAGCACCTGATTCAGGCGGTTGGGGTCTGCCAGTACGTTTTCGTGCTGCAGATGGGTGTTTACCGTAAAGGTCTGGCGGCGCTGGCCTGCCTGCTGACGGATGATGCTGTCCAGCTGGCTGACCTGCTGGGGCAGGTTCATTTTTTCCACATTCAGGGTGGTCTTGCCGCTCTCGATGCGGCTCATATCCAGAATATCATTGATGATGCCCAGCAGCAGCTGACCGGAGCTTTCCAGCTTGCCCAGATGCTCGGCCAGCTTTTCCGGCTGGTGCAGCTCGTTTTTCATCAGGGTGGTAATGCCGATGATGGCGTTCATGGGGGTACGGATGTCGTGGCTCATGTTGGAGAGGAAGTCCGTCTTGGCCTTGCTGGCGCGCTCTGCGGATTGTAACGCCTCTGCGGCAGCATCCTGCGCCTGCCGCAGCTCATCGTTTACCTGCGTCAGATGGATGTTGTATTGTTCCAGACGGAGGTTCGCTTCTTTTTCAGCCCGCAGCTCCTGCTGCTGCTTTTGCCGCAGGAGAAACCAGCCGACGAAAACTGTTATGACCGAGAACACCATCGCAATGACGATGATGATGACCATGACGATGTTGACCAGCTTCTGCGTATTCACGGCCACATATTCTGCCGGAACAAGGAACGCCAGTGTCCACTGGGCGTTTTCCATCTGCTTCAGGGCGTAGAAATACTCAGTCCCATCCAGCACGGCGTTGGAATAACAGGCGCCTGTGCGGGCAAGCCGCTCCTTTGCCCCCGCAAAGGAAGAGCCGTGCAGATAGGACATCCGGGAGAGGACGGTGTATACGTTGTGTCCCTTCAGCAGCTCGGTGTCATTGGCGTTGAACAGCTTGAAGCCATCGTTATCCAGCACATAGACGCTGTTGTTGTTTTCGTAGGCGTCACAGCGGAAATAATCGTTCAGCTGGGTCATGCTCTGGGAGATGCCGAAGTAGCGCAGGGTGATCTCTTTCTCTCCGCTTTGCAGTGTGATGGGGGTGGAGAGCTGTTCCAGAAACACCATCCGGGAGTCGTCCTTGGTCAGCGAGTTGGAAACATAGTTGACCCGCTCCGGTGCGCTTTCCAGATAGTTCATTCCCCGCAGCAGCCCCATGCGGCCATACTCGGTATAATAATGTCCGGCAGTATCCACGGCTACCAGTTCGATCTGTTTTTCATGGTAATTGGAAAGCTCCGACAGCTTTTTCAGATAGCGGTAGAGGTCGGTATCGGTCTCCAGCGGGCTGTTGTACAAATAATTACACTGCACATCCACCTCGTCCCAGTGGGTGTCGATGACATCTTCCAGACTGCGGAACATCTGGTGGGTGACTTCCTCCATCTGGCTCAGCCGCTCATGGTAGACAAGGTTCTGGATGTAGGTCTGGCTCATGACAAAAAGGGTCAGGAGCGACACGATGATGACAAAGCCGAAGCCGCCAAACAGCCTTTTATAGATTTTGTTGTTCACATCCAGTATCTCCTGTCCGTTCTGTTTCAGGTGCACCCTAGCTCCACGCGGTATCTGCCCGGCTGATGGTGGTGTATGCGCCAAAGAAGGCTTTTGCGGCGTCCATGCCCACCACGCCGCTGTCTGTGACCGTGGTCTCCGCAGCCAACTGGTCGCTCACACCGCAGATGGCCACCTGATAAGTTTTGTCCGCCTCCGGCTGCACCGGGCTTACCAGCACATAGGGGTAACCCTTGCCGTTGCCGTAGGCGTCGTAACCAGAAGCAAGCAGGCCGCTGATCTGCTGCCCGGTCAGGGAAACGGTCTGGATGGTGCGGTTCCAGCCGGTGGGCAGGATGACCGAAAGGTCGTAATCCGTAATATCCTTGGCGTACAGTTTGGCCGCTACGCCGTGGTGGTTCTGCTCGGTGGGGTTGCCGGGGATCCATGTGCTCAGCGAGACCAGCGCAAGGTCGCTGCCGGTGGCCTGTGCAAAGCAGCGCCCCACCAGCATGGCGCAGTCCTCCTGCGAAAGCTCCTCCGTAACGGTAGTGATGACATCCGGGGTGTTGTTCACCACACTGTCCTGATCCTCGTCCAGCTGACGGATGACATCCTCCATGGCAGCATTGCCCTTCATGAAGTCCAGCATTTTAAGGCCGGTGGTCACGACGGTGTTTTCCCAGCCGGAGTAGATAAAGGGCGCGGTGTTGCCCACGTTCAGGGCATCGGCGATGTCGGCATAGTAGGTACCGTCCGCTTTTGCGTCCTTAAAGGGCAGCAGGCTGCTTTTCAGCGCCGTTGCGGGCTGCAGAGCGCTGGTGCCTGCAACGGTGGAAAGCACACGCATCACCTTGAGCGCATCTTCCAGCTTCTGGGGGTCCTGCTCCAGCTTTTTATTCAGACCGTAGAAGCGGTTCACATTCAGCACAAAAACGTTCTGGGTGCCGTCCTCCGAGAGAAACGGCATCAGGCCGAATTTATCGGCGTTGCCGTCTGCCTCCACGATGCCGTTGGTGTTTCCGAGCAAAAACAGGGTGTTCCCCTCGGTCATCCTCTGCCGGGTCACATTGTCGTCAAGAGCGTCGCCGGAGTCGTTCAGCATCCCGATGTCCTTCCACTTCTGGACATAGGCCATCGCATGCATCATGCCGGGGGTATTGCTGACATTTGCCTTACCGGACAGATAATCCCGCTGCCACAGCCTGCCGTCCAGTGTGCCGAGGAAATCGGCTTCCGCAATGTTGCACAGGTACTGGAAACCGTAGCCCGGATACTGGATCTGCGGCAGACAGAGATCGACCCCGGCTTCCTTTGCCTTTGCAGCCAGTTCTTCCAGCTCCGTGAAAGAATTGGGCAGCTCCCAGCCGTATTTCTTCAGCAGGGTCTTGTTGTAGGTGATGCCGTAGCAGTTGTAGGTCGAGGGCAGCAGGTAGATGGCACCGTTGTCGAACACGTCCTGCAGGCGGGACTCCACATAGTTATCCGTAAAATCGTAGCCGGAAAGGTCCAGCAGCTTGTCGGAGACCAGATCGGTCCGGGGGTCGTAGTAGGTCAAGGTGCAGACGTCCGGCAGGTCGCCCGCCGCAAACATATTCTGCAGACAGGTGGTGGTGTTATCGCCGCTGTAGGGCACGACCTCGATGTTCACTTCCGGGTAAACGCTGTGTACCTGCTCAATAAAGGCTTCTATCTCCTTATAAGGTGCCATAAAGGTGATGGCTTCGTGAGCATCGTCTTTTTTAGCCGTTTCGGTCTTAGTGCCGCCGCAGGCGGTCAGTGCTGCCGCTGCCGCAGTAATACCGCAGACCTGCAAAAACGAGCGGCGGGAGATCTTTTTCATCATATAAATATACTTTCTCACATTTTCGGAAAGCAATACTGCGCAGGTGCAGTAGCGCAGTGCTGCCTTAGCTGTTCTTACACATCCCACAGGAACTCCGGCGCTTGCGGCCTGTCCGCACGGGGCTTTGCGCCGAGTTTCCATAAAATGACAGTATAATTGTACCATTGCGGCAAAGGCGTTTCAAGTTGATTTTGAACGTCTTGCAATATTTTGCATGAAAAATATGGAAAGTTCTGAATTTCGCTGACTGGAAATAGACTGAAGTGACCCATATCACGACCAGATGGACCGAAAAGGGGGATTCGATGAAAAAAACTCCTTTTATTCTGCACGAAAAATTTCGTTCGGACAACAATGAACAGCGCAAAGAACGGTTTCAAAAGGAATTTGAGCGATATATCATCGATGGATTGCTCAATGCCGTTCCTTCAAGCTCCTGTGCCTGATCTGGCATCCCTGAATTGGAAGGAGAGACGCGTTATGCTGCGCATGGATGCTCGTGTACAAAAAGAGGGGGGCAGATCATGAAAGCAGCAATTTATTGCCGCCTGAGCAAAGAAGATGAAGATAAAATTGGTGAATCGGAGAGCATTCAGAATCAAAAGTCGATGCTGCTCCAGTACGCCCTGGAAAACGGATTTGAGATTTACCAGATCTATTCGGATGAGGACTATTCCGGCATCGACCGGAACCGTCCGGCATTCAATTCGATGCTGCAAGCCGCAAGCGAACATCGGTTTGATGTGGTACTGGCCAAAACGCAATCCCGTTTCACCCGTGACATGGAGCTCGTGGAAAAATATCTGCACGGAAAGTTCATGGAGTGGGGCATTCGGTTCATTGCGGTGGTAGACCATGTGGATACCAACGATACCGCGAACAAAAAATCCCGCCAGATCAACGGCCTGATCAACGAATGGTATCTGGAAGATCTGTCCACCAATGTCCGCTCGGTGCTTGACCACAAGCGGAAAGAGGGGCTGTTCATTGGCTCTTTTGCACGGTATGGATACTGCAAAGACCCAAATGCAAAAGGAAAACTCATCATCGACCCGGAAGCGGCCGACGTGGTAAGGCGGATCTTCTCCATGGCTCTTAACGGGATCGGCGCACACAAGATCGCACGCATCCTGAATGATGAAAAAATTCCAAGCCCAACGGCCTATAAGCAGCTGCATGGCATCCATTACCGCAGTGCATTGAAGAATACAAATGCGGCTCTTTGGAGCAGTCCCACCGTATATCAAATATTGCATGATCAGATTTATATCGGAAATATGGTGCAGGGAAAGCATAAAAAGATAAGTTACAAGTCTGAAAAGACGATCTGGCTTCCAAAATCGCAGTGGATCGTTGTAGAAAATACGCATGAAGCGATTATTGAGCGGGAAATGTTTGAAACGGTCCAGAGGATGATGCAGGAGCGCACCCGGAGCGGCGAGAAGGGAACGATCCATCCGCTGGCAAAAAAAGTGGTTTGTGGATGCTGTGGCAGCTGCATGGAGCAGACTGGCCGTCAGCCGAGAGCGGATGGAACACAAAGACGCTATGTCCGCTGCCGGATGCACCAGCGCGCACCGGAAGTGTGCGGCAACAAGACCTGTACCGATATGGACGCCTTGGAGAATGCGGTACTGGAACGTATCCGGGCGTATGCGGCAGACTATTTTGACCCTGAAAAAGTTACCCTTCCAGAACAGGATGACCCCATCCGGCAGCGAGAGCAGGCCAGGCGCGACGAGCTGAAACGGTTGAAGAGCGAAGCAGCCCGGCGGCGCAAGGCCATGCAGGAGCTGTATCTGGATAAGGTGTCAGGCTTGATCGATGCCGTTCAGTTTTCTGAAATGAACCAGACCTTTCTGAAAGAAGTGAAAAAGGCAGAGACCCGGATCGATACATTGGAAGCGGAACTGGAACAACAGCAGGAAGAGACCGGTGGAGTCCAGACGCAGAGGCAGCGTGTCCGTGAACTGGCACAGGTTTCGCAGCTGACCCGCGAACTTGTTGTACTGTTGGTCCATCGGGTCATCGTCAGCCCAAAAGATCCGCTTACCGGAGAACAAAAAATAACGATCGAATGGAATTTCTGAGCCGGCAGACAGTTCGATTGCCCCGCTGGGCTGTTTTCGTCAGCCCAGGTTGGATACACCTCACTGGACGCCACGTTGGCGATATACCTGCGGAACGAGACGGTGACGTTCCGGGCCGAGGCGGCGGGCCTGCCGAGATGGACGGTGATATTCTTCGGGATGATGACCCGGTCCAGCACCCGCGGCACACAGGAGAGGAACGGGTTCGGGCCGCTGCCGCCGTCGCCGGTGAAGAGGCTGTGGGGTGGGATGACGATGGGGACGTTGGGGGTGTCCCGCATCTCCTCGGTGTCGGGTATCATCTCGGGCTGGGCCAGCGTCACCTGCCCGGGAAAGACCTGCACGCCCTGGATGCGGACGGTGCGGTAGCCGGTCTTGGAGGCCACGAGGTCACAGACCGCGTAGGGGGGCTGCGTGGTGTTGTTCTCGTCCAGCGAGAGAGCACAGGCGGGGGTGGTAAGGGTGACGTCGTCGGCGTTGCCTTCGGCGTCGGTCAGGCGGGTGGCGGTGAAGCCGTTGCCGCTGACGGTGACGGTCACACCCTCGACAGGGCTGGACTGACGGGCCGCAAAGGCCTGAATGCGCAGAATTCCGGTAGCCATACAAAAACTCTCCTTTGCTTGAAATCAAGATAAGGCTCGGTACAGCCTATTCCGCCGTGAGAGAATGGGTGAATCCTCTTGGCTTTTCGGGGCGGGGAGAGTATACTGGAATCAGCAAAACACACACGAAAAGGAGTGCAGACAAATGCAGGCGACCATTCAAAACGAATTTCTGAGCCTTACGGTGGACACGCACGGTGCCGAGGCCGTCAGCCTGAAGAACGCGGCGGGGGAGGAGCTGCTCTGGCAGGCCGACCCGGCGGTCTGGAAGCGCCACGCGCCCATCCTCTTCCCGTGGACGGGCAAGCTTAAAGACGGCAGCTTCACCCATGGCGGCAAGACCTACAAGGGCGGCCAGCACGGTTTTGCCCGGGACGTGGAGCACACCCTGCTGAAGGCGGAGGGCGACACCATCCGGCTGGAGCTGCGCCCGGATGAGGCCATGAAGGCGGAGAAGTTCCCCTTCGACTTCCTGCTCACCAGCACCTTCCGGCTGGACGGAAAGACCCTTCACCACACCCTCACCGTCTCGAACCCCGGCGCCGAAGAGCTGCGGTTCGGCATCGGCTACCACCCGGCCTTTCAGGTGCCGTTCGATGACAGCCACACCGTCGA
>OBZQ01000681.1_pt1 | contig 19925 bp, 15 predicted proteins | sample 1495531 | NCBI WGS metagenome assembly OBZQ01 (sample SAMEA2580237, study PRJEB22360) | human gut metagenome | biome: human gut; feature: human-associated habitat; material: faeces | place: Denmark | collected 2008/2010
TGGTCAAAATTACAATTTTGTTATGCTTGTTGATTTTTATGATTTCATATATCCAGAGTTATTTTCCACCGGAAAGAAGTAAGAAGATTTTAGGAAAATTTGACGGAATAGGAGCAAATGTGATATCCGCTTTACTGGGAACAGTTACTCCTTTTTGTTCCTGTTCTTCCATTCCGTTGTTTATCGGATTTACAAGTGCCGGATTGCCATTGGGAGTTACTTTTTCGTTCTTGATCTCTTCTCCTATGGTTGATCTGGGAAGTCTTGTATTGCTGATGAGTATTTTTGGAGCGAAAGTTGCAGCGGCTTATGTTATTCTCGGGCTGGTCATTGCGGTTATCGGCGGGACATTGATTGAAAAACTGCATATGGAAAAATATGTAGAGGATTTTGTAAAAAATGCAAGAAGTGTTGATATCAGTTCACCGACATTAACCAAAAAAGACAGGGTACAATATGCCAAAAAGCAGGTGATAGGAACTTTTAAAAAAGTATTTCCATACATTCTGATTGGGGTAGGAATAGGAGCAGTGATCCATAACTGGATTCCGGAAAGTTGGATCGAGAGTGTTTTGGGAAGTCGGAATCCTTTTGGTGTGATTTTGGCAACGCTGGTTGGAATCCCGATGTATGCGGATATATTCGGTACAATCCCTGTTGCAGAAGCTTTGTTATCAAAAGGTGCAGAGCCGGGAACAATTTTATCATTTATGATGGCAGTAACAACATTAAGTCTGCCGTCTTTGATCATGCTGAAAAAAGCTGTAAAACCAAAATTACTGGTATTATTTATTGGGATATGCACGGCAGGGATTATCATTGTCGGTTATACTTTTAATATCTTCAGCGCAGTATTTATTTAAAGGAGAACGTGAATTATGGAATTATTTGAAAAAAAGGAAGAATGAATTAAAAAGAATATTGGAAGAGAAGGAGGCGTAACAGATATGGATAAAATGAAAGTGGCTTTTATATGTGTTCACAACTCATGTCGCAGTCAGATTGCGGAAGCGCTTGGTAAATATCTTGCAAGTGATGTCTTTGAAAGTTATTCTGCCGGAACAGAAACGAAACCGCAGATCAATCAGGATGCAGTTCGCTTAATGAAGGAAATATACCAGATTGATATGGAAGAAACACAGTACTCAAAGCTGTTGTCAGATATCCCTCCTGTAGATATTGTGATCACAATGGGATGCAATGTGAACTGCCCGACTGTTTCATGCAGGCACAGGGAGGATTGGGGATTAGAGGATCCTACTGGAAAAAGCGATGAAGAATTCCAGAAGACAATAAAACTCATTGATTCAAAAATTCTGGATTTAGCGAATAGAATTAAGGTTGATTTTATCACGCAAAGTGTCGTCTGAATCCATTGTTTCGTCTGTCTGCTGTAATACAGCAGCATCTGCGTTACTCGGTGTAGGAGGCGGATTTGCATTCTGCTGTATTTTAAGCTTCATTCCGAAAATAAAAGAGGCACTCCCGATCCATTTGCTGGATGGGGTACCTCTGCTTGCGGGAAGTGTTGATATCAAGGACTATTTTGCGGCGATTGCAGTCACACTGCTTGTTGGTATCGTGAATCTTGCAGCAGCTGTTTTCATATTTAACAAAAGAGACCTGTAAGGATTTAAACCTTCGTCAGAGAGAAGATGAACTCTGTGCCAACGCCCTCTGTGCTGATGACATTGATATGTTCATCGTGAGCCTGAATGGCCTCTTTGACGATGGCAAGTCCGAGGCCGGTTCCTTTTTTATCCTTTCCGCGGGACAGGTCGGACTTGTAAAAGCGTTCCCAGATTTTATTCAGTTCTTTTTTTGGAATTCCCATTCCGGTATCCTTGACAGAAACAAAAACCTTCTCATTCTTTTCGGTGACCTCAATCGTGATCGAAGAGTCGTTTCCGCTGAATTTGATCGCATTATCAATGAGATTGTAAAGAACCTGCTGAATCTTCCGTCGGTCTGCATACACGAGAATATTGCCTGCCAGAAGCAGAAGCTCAATGGAAATCCGTTTGCTTGTGCAGGTGCCTTCGAAAGAGGCGGCAGTGTTCTTGATCATCTGCTGGATATCAAACTCTGTCTTGTCCAGGATCATTTCATTCCGGTCAAACTCGTTGAGTGTCAAAAGATCCTGTGTCAGATCTGTCAGACGTTCCGTCTCAAAGAGAATGATATTCAAATATTTCTGATGCAACTGGGGCGGAATCGTGCCGTCAGTCATCGCCTGCACATAGCCTTTGATCGAGGTGAGCGGAGAACGGAAGTCGTGAGAGACATTCGCTACAATCTTTTTCTGGTATTCCTCCATATCCTTCAGCTGTGAGGACATGTAATTCAGAGAAGCAGAAAGATATCCCATCTCGTCGTGCGTTGTTACAGGAATCTCATAGGTCAGATTTCCGGATGCATACTGAGTTGCCGCTTCTGTAATCTGTCTCAGTGGACGGAATACAAAAAATTCAAACCCAATCAGAAAGAGAAAGGACAGCAGATAGATCACGGCCATCGTAATGTATACCGGCAGGATCAGAGAATGGCATGTCTGCTTCAGGCTTTCGATCGGACGATGGATCAAAAGATAGCCCTGCACGGAAAAATCCTGGGTGACAGGTGCCATGACAGTGATTACATCTTCCTCAAAGTATCCATGATAATTTCCGGAGATAAACTGATTGTTTCCAATCTCGGCAGGGTCGAATTCCAGGATCTGTTCCGGGGCTTCGATTCCATCCAGAGGGGCAGAAGTAATCAGTGTGCCGTCTGTTTTGACAAACCAGACGGACGCGTTCAGATACAGCTGCATGGCCTGCAGCTGAGAATGAACAGACCAGGCTGAAAGATCATTTGAAAAGTATGAGGGCAGGTAGGAGGTCGCAGTCTGATTTGCAATCCGGTACATATTTTGTGAGGAATCCTGTTCCAGTTTATTGAGCAGAAGCTGATTCGACAAGAGGGATACCGTGAAAATACTGAGAAATCCAAAGATAATATACAGCATGATAAATTTTAAACGCAGTGTACTTTTCATAGTATCCATCCTTTTTTGTTTATTTTACTTCGAATTTGTAACCGATTCCCCATACGGTGCTCAGTCCCCAGCCCGGATGATCTTTGATCTTTTCGCGGAGACGTTTGATATGAACATCTACTGTGCGGGTGTCGCCGATGTATTCATAGCCCCAGATCTGATCCAAAAGCTGTTCTCTTGTAAATACCTGATTTGGAGAAGCAGCCAGAAAGTATAAAAGCTCCAGTTCTTTTGGAGGCATGTCAACGTTCTGGCCGTCGCACAGTACGGAATAGTTTGTAAGATTGATGGTAAGTCCGTCGTACTCGACACATTTTACCTTTTCTGCGGCAGGTGCTTCCGGCTTGACCGGCTGATAACGGCGCAGGACAGCACGCACTCGTGCTACCATCTCTTTGGAGTCAAACGGCTTCATGATATAGTCATCTGCCCCCAGCTCCAGTCCCAGTACTTTGTCAAATACTTCTCCTTTTGCAGAGAGCATGATGATCGGTACCTGTGATTTGGCGCGCAGTTCCCGGCAGACTTGATAGCCGTCGATTCCCGGAAGCATCAGATCCAGAAGAACAAGGTTTGGCTGATATGTCTCAAAGGCAGACAGCGCATCCTCCCCGTTTGACACAATTTTCGTATCAAAGCACTCTTTCATCAGATAGAGCGAGATCAGTTCTGCGATATTCTCATCATCGTCCACAATTAAAATTTTCTGTTTTGCAATCATAAATACTCCTCTCTTATAACCCCGTTTATTTTAACTCCACGATCGTGACGCCGGCGTCTCCTTCTCCGAATTCCCCGAGACGGTAGGACTTAACATGCTTCTGACGGCGCAGGAATTCGTGAATTCCTTTTCGGAGTGCTCCCGTTCCTTTTCCGTGTACTACCCGCACTGTGCTTAAATGGGACAGCAGAGCATCATCCAGATATTTGTCCAGCTCAGAAACTGCTTCGTCTACAGTCTTTCCAAGCAGATTGATTTCAGGGCTCACGGACAGAGATTTGCTCATTTTCAGCTTGCCTTTTGACGTACGTTTGAATGATTTTGGTGCATAAGGATTCGCCTCTTCGATAATCTCCAGATCTGAAATGTGAACCTGAGATCTTAAAATTCCCATCTGCACTGTCACATTTCCGCGGGAATCCGGAAGGGAACTGATGGTTCCGGTCAGATTCATGCTCAGTACTTTTACAGATTCTCCGAGTTTGAAATCAGTTGGTTTGTATTCCTTTTTCGGTTTCTGTACTTTCAAAGATGAAGATGCGGTATTTTCCTTCATCTTCTTGCGCAGACGTTCTCTTTCTTTTTCCATTTCGGCGGCTGAAATATTTTCTTTTCCGAATTTGCGGAAATTTTTAATCGTCTCATCAGCCACATCTTTGGCATCGCGCAGGATTGTATTTGCCTTTTCGCGGGCTTCGGCAAGAATCCGCTCTCTTTGTTCCTCGATGCGTTCTTGTTTTTGCTGCGCCTGACTTTTCAGTGCTTCGATTTCTTTTTTATACGCTGCAATCTCTTCCTGTTCTTTTTCGATCGTGCGCTTGCTCGTCTCCAGATCTGAGATCAGATCCTCAAATGAGACATCCTGTTCGGAAAGTCTGGTTTTGGCATCTTCGATGATATAATCCGGAAGGCCGAGCTTACCGGAAATCGCAAATGCATTACTCTTTCCCGGGATTCCGATCAGGAGGCGGTAGGTCGGGCGCAGACTTTCTACGTCAAACTCACAGCAGGCATTCTCAACTCCGGGAGTGGAAAGTGCGTAAACCTTTAATTCACTGTAATGAGTGGTAGCCATGGTGCGGATTCCACGTCCGTGCAGGTAGGAGAGAATGGCGATGGCCAGTGCGGCTCCTTCGGTAGGATCCGTTCCGGCTCCAAGCTCATCAAACAGAACCAGAGAATTCTCATCTACATCATGCAGGAAAGAGACAATATTTGTCATATGAGAAGAGAAGGTACTCAAGCTCTGCTCAATGCTCTGCTCATCTCCGATATCTGCATAGACCTGTTTAAACACTGCCAGTTCAGAACGGTCTCTGGCAGGAATGTGAAGGCCGGACTGTCCCATCAGGGTAAAAAGTCCTACGGTTTTTAAAGATACCGTCTTTCCGCCGGTATTTGGTCCTGTAATGATCAGAAGAGAAAAATCGTCTCCCAGAGAAACCGTGATCGGAACTACTTTTTTTGGATCCAGAAGAGGATGTCTTCCCTCACGGATGTGAATGCGTCCATCTGTGTTGAGGATCGGGCGGCTGGCATTCATAGAAAGTGCCAGTGCACCGCGGGCAAAGATAAAATCAAGATCCGTCAGAATACGGTAATCCGTGCGGATCTCTTCAATATACTGCGCGGTCTCTTCGCTGAGACGGGCGAGAATGACCTGAATTTCTTCCTGTTCTTTCGCATACAGTTCTTTGAGGTCGTTGTTCAGTTTTACGACTGCCATCGGCTCGATAAACAGTGTAGAACCGGTGGAGGACTGATCGTGGATCATCCCGTTGACCTGACTGCGGTACTCGGCTTTGACCGGAACACAATAGCGGTCCCCGCGCATGGTGATGATCGGATCCTGCAGATAGGTGCGCAGAGAACCGTTCACCAGATTTGTCAGAGTTGCATGAACTTTATCGTTGATGTGTCCGATGCTGCGGCGGATATTCTTTAATGTGCTGCTGGCATCATCGCTGATCTCGTCCTCTCCCTGAATACAGCGCTCGATCTCGGCAGTCAGAGGAAACAGAGGTTCCAGCTGTTCAAAATAGACATCCAGGCAGTCACAAAGCTCTTCCTGTGTGTCGTGACGTCCGTAAGCCTTTACTTTTCCGGCATTCTGTAAAACTTTGCAGATGCGAAGAAGCTCTCCGCATCCAAGTGCACCGCCGATCTCCAGACGTTTTAAAGACTCTCCGATGGGGAATGCATTGCCAAAAGAGATGCGTCCCTTTTTGACGATCCGTGTAAATGCCGCTTCGGTCTGCTCCTGTGCAGTGTTGATCTTTTCCGGATCGGTCATCGGTTTCAGCTTGCGGCAAAGCTGTTTTCCGCGCATGGAAGAAGCCTGTTCCTCCAAAAGCGCAGTGATTTTATAATATTCTAATTTTGTCAATGTTTTTTGATTCATATTCTTTCACCTTTTATAATTCGAACTCACAGCTATATTTTACCTTATTTGTGGGGGAATGAAAAGGATAAATATTGAACAATCCGGGGGAATCGGTTATACTATACAGCAGAGGAGATTAGCAATTATGCCGTGGAATGAAGACCCAAAAGAAAAGTCCCCCAAAGACTTGAATGAAGAGCAAAAAGAGGATAGTTTTTCTTTTCTGCAGGAGACGATCAAGCCGGAACCGATCACCGGAAAACAGGTGAGAAAACAGCTTCTGAAACTGGCTGTTTACGGAATCGTGGTAGGTGCGTTTGCCTGTCTGGGTTTCTATGCCCTGAATCCGTGGGTACAGAACTTATTTCCGGGATCTCCGAAAACTGTGACCATTCCGGAAGACAGTGAAGAGACGCATCCGGAAGAAGACGAGGCGCAGGAGCAGGATTCGCAGGAGAAAAATCTGAGAGCAGAAGATTATGAAGCCATGATGCAGAGTGTTTACCAGATTGCAGCAGAGGCCGCAAAAAGTGTGGTCACGGTCAGGGGTGAGCAGGATGCGGCGAATCTTACAAAGGATGTAAATGATGAAGATATGGGATGTACAGGGCTGATCGCAGCAGATAATGGACAGGAGCTTTTGATCCTCAGCAACAATTCTGTCTGCGGGGAATCCACTGTCTGGAATGTGCAGTTTTCAGATGGCAGCACCTGTGAAGCATCGCTGAAAAAGCAGGATAAAAACAGTCATCTGGCGGTGTTTGGTGTCAGAAGAAACCTGATTTCTGAAAGCACGTGGGATGAGATAAAAACAGCGGCTCTCGGAAATTCAAATATAGTGGCAGAGGGAGATCCGGTGATCGCCCTTGGAGATACATTTGGATATTCAGATGGAACAGGATATGGTATGATCAGTTCTAATGCACACGAAAAAGCAATTCCGGATCATACATTCAGCGTTCTGGCGACAGATATTCCGTCAGCGGATTTTAGTTCCGGTGTTCTGTGTAATCTGGACGGAGAGATCATCGGACTCATTGATTCCGAGATCTGGACAGAGAATCAGGGTCATACTGCCAATGCATATGGGATTTCTGATTTAAAACCGATCATGGAACTGCTTTTAAACAGTCAGTCGGTTCCCTATGCAGGGATTTACGGAGTGACGGTCAGCAGTGATATTTCGGAATCAAAGCAGGTGCCGTCCGGAATGTATGTGACCCAGATACAGGCGAACTCTCCGGCAATGGCAGCGGGAATCCAGAGCGGTGATGTAATCCAGTCTGTGGACGGCGAGGAGGTTGCCTCTATGGCTCAGTATGAAAAGGTACTCCAGAAGTGTAAAGCGGGAGATACGATCCGGATTCAGGGAAAACGTCTCGGTGCAGGAGGATACGTGGAGATTTCGTTTCAGCTGGTACTTGACAGCCGTGAGTAAAGAATAGCAAAAATAGAGAGGAAACAAAATTATTATGAGATATATCAAGGATTTACATGAAGGCGAGACAATCAGGAATGTATACCTGTGTAAAGGAAAACGTTCTGCGGAGACAAGAAACGGAAAGCCTTATGACAATCTGATTTTACAGGATAAGACGGGAACACTGGATGGAAAAGTATGGGATCCGAATTCTCAGGGGATCGCAGAGTATGATGAGAAGGATTTCATCGAAGTATTTGGTGATGTGACAAGCTATAATGGAAGTCTGCAGATGAACATCCGTCAGATCAGAAAAGCAGAAGAGGGTGAATACAATCCGGCAGATTATATGCCGACTTCTGAGAAGAGTGTGGACAGTATGTATGAAGAACTGCTTGGATTTATCCGTGGAATTTCCAACACGTGGCTGCGTCAGCTGCTGGAATATTACTTTGTGAAAGAGGAGGAGTTTATCCGTGTGTTTAAAGGACATTCTGCGGCAAAAACAGTTCATCACGGATTTGCAGGAGGACTTCTGGAGCATACGTTAAGTGTTGTGAAGATGTGTCGGTATTTTGCGGACACCTATGAAATCTTGAACAGAGATCTTCTTTATACGGCGGCAATGTGCCACGATATTGGAAAGACAAAAGAGCTTTCTGCATTTCCGGATAATGATTATACGGATGACGGACAGCTTCTGGGGCACATCATCATTGGTGTTGAGATGATGAATGATGCGATAAGAGAGATTCCGGGATTTCCGGAAAAACTGGGAAGTGAATTGAAGCATTGTATTATTTCCCATCATGGGGAGCTGGAGTATGGTTCTCCGAAAAAGCCGGCCCTCGCAGAGGCGATGGCATTGAATCTGGCAGATAATGCAGATGCCAAGATGCAGACTCTGACGGAGATCTTTAAAAATAAACCGGGAAATGACTGGCTGGGTTACAACCGGATGTTTGAGACCAACCTGAGAAGAAGTTCCATTTAGAGACAGAGAAACAAAAGAGGGTGACCAAAAGAAATTTTGTGCGCCCTCTTTTTTCAGATAAAGGAGAAAAACAGATGCAGAAGAATGATGTAGTAAAGGTGACGATTGAAGATATCGGAGTGAACGGGGAAGGAATCGGAAAAATTGACGGCTATACGCTGTTTATCAAGGATGCGGTCATCGGTGATGTGGTGGAAGCAAAAATTATGAAAGCCAAGAAAAATTATGGATATGCGAGAATGATACAGATTATCGAACCGTCCAAAGACAGAGTGGAGCCGAAGTGTAAATTCGCAAGACAGTGCGGAGGATGTCAGATTCAGCAGATTTCCTATGAGAAGCAGCTGGAGTTTAAAAACAGAAAAGTGTTGGGAAATCTGGAGAGGATCGGCGGCTTTTCGCCAGAACTGCTGGAAAAAATTGCAGATCCGATCGTGGGAATGGAAATCCCATTTCACTACAGAAATAAGGCGCAGTTCCCGTTTGGAAAAGATAAAAATGGAGTGACAGTGACAGGGTTTTATGCAGGCCGTACTCACGATATTATTGCAAATACAGACTGTGCACTGGGAGTAGAGCAGAATCAGGAGATTCTGGAAACCATCCTGTCATTTATGGAGCAATATCAGATGGAGCCATATGATGAAAAAACAGGGAAAGGCTTACTTCGTCATGTCCTGATCCGGTATGGCTTTACAACCAAAGAGATTATGGTCTGTCTTGTCATCAACGCAAAAAAAATCCCTCATTGTGAAAAACTGGTTGAATTACTGCAGAAAATCGAAGGAATGACCAGTATCACAATCAGTGTGAATCAGAAAAACACCAATGTGATCATGGGAGATTCTTATGAAGTGCTGTGGGGACAGGCATTTATTACAGATTATATCGGTGAAATCAAATATCAGATCTCTCCGCTGTCCTTTTTCCAGGTCAATCCGGTGCAGACAGAGAAGTTGTACGGACTTGCACTGGAGTATGCAGACTTAAAAGGAGATGAGACGGTCTGGGATCTCTACTGTGGAATCGGAACGATATCCCTGTTTCTGGCGCAGAAGGCGAAACAAGTCTACGGTGTGGAGATCATTCCTCAGGCTATCGAGGACGCCAGAAAAAATGCGCAGATCAATGGAATCGAGAATGCAAAGTTTTATGTTGGAAAAGCAGAGGAGGTTCTGCCGGGATATTATGCAGATTATGCCAAGGCACATCCGGGAGAACAGGCCTACGCTGACGTGATCGTGGTGGATCCGCCGCGAAAAGGCTGCGAGGAATCTCTGCTTGAGACTATGGTGCAGATGCAGCCGGAGCGGATTGTGTACGTGAGCTGTGATTCTGCCACACTGGCACGGGATCTGAAGTATCTGTGTGGGAATGGGTATGAACTTGTGAAAGTGAGGGCGGTTGATCAGTTTTCGCAGACCGTGCATGTGGAGACGGTAGTACTGCTTTCCCACAAAAAGCCAGACGGACATATCAACGTAAAAGTTGAGTTTGGCGAGGGTGAGGGAAAAGTTCCGCTTGATAATATCGCTAAAAGAGCCGAAGAATATAAGCCCAAAGAACGAGTGACCTACAAAATGATAAAGGAGTACATAGAAGCTAAATACGGCTTCAAGGTACATACCGCATATATCGCAGAGGTAAAGAGAGATTTAGGCTTGCCAATGTACGATGCTCCTAATGCGGTAGAGGAATTGAAACAGCCGAGGAAGCATCCGACAGCAGAGAAAGTGGAAGCCATAAAGGATGCGTTGAAGCATTTTGAAGTGATTTAATTGTAGCAGGGAAGGGGTGCAAATGAGTATAGATAATGTAATTTCCATAATTATTAGTATATTAGGTTCTTCTGTAATAACGTTGATTTTGTCCACATTTATTTTTCAACCATTGCAAGATAAGAAAAAGTATGTTTTTGAGGAAAAAAAGAGAGTATATGAATCTATAATTGTATTTGCGCAAATTGTACTTTTTCCAGCCGAAGCGAAATTTTCTTTAGGAGTTGCAAGGTATAATATACAAGAGCTATCAGATGATGAAAATAGAAATAATGCAATAAATGATTTGAAGATGGCAATTCCTAAGTTGAAGTTAATTTCAAAAGATGATGGTCTTGTCAAGGAATTAGAAAAATTTATTTACCAGAAAAGTGAGGAACAATTTAGTATACTTGTAAATCGATTGAGAAAGGATTTATACAAATAAAACTAGGTGTCTTGCGGAGGTTTTTATGGAACAAAAATTTTATGATGAGATAAAGAACATCTTGATAACAGCAAGAAATAAAGTCTATCAAACAGCCAATTTTGCAATGGTCGAAGCCTATTGGAATATCGGAAAATCAATCATTGAAGAACAGGGCGGTAACGAAAAGGCGGAGTATGGGACAGGTTTATTGAAAGAATTATCGAAACAAATGACTCAAGATTTTGGAAAAGGATTTACTGTTGCCAATTTGAAAAATATGAGGCAGTTTTATTTGACATTTCCAAATGGCTACGCACTGCGTAGCGAATTGAGTTGGACTCATTATCGGCTTTTGATGCGTGTGGAAAATGATAAAGCACGAGAATTTTATATGCAGGAAGCTGTAAAATCACAATGGAGTACCAGACAGCTTGAAAGACAGATAAATTCTTTCTTTTATGAAAGATTATTATCCAGTAAAAATAAAGAGCAGGTTGCGGCAGAAATTCAGACATTGGAGACGGCAAAAAGCCCAGAAGATGTTATCCGTGACCCATATGTACTGGAATTTCTTGGACTGACACCCAATGATGATTTTTATGAAAGTGATTTAGAGCAAGCGTTAATTACACATTTGCAGAAATTCCTTTTGGAACTTGGCAGAGGCTTTTCATTTGTCGCAAGGCAGAAAAGAATAACGTTTGATGGACGCCATTTTAGAATTGACCTTGTATTTTATAATTACATCTTAAAATGTTTTGTATTGATTGATTTAAAGGTTGGAGACTTAACACATCAGGATTTAGGACAGATGCAGATGTATGTTCATTATTATGAGCGAGAGCTTATGAATGAGGGAGATAATCCGCCGATAGGTATTGTGTTATGTGCAGACAAGAGTGAGTCTGTAGTTAAATATACATTGCCGGAAAATGAAACACAAATTTTTGCTTCAAAGTATAAATTATATTTGCCAAGCGAAGAAGAATTGTTGAGAGAATTAAATCAGGAATATCGAGCATTGGAAGCTGGCAAGACAGATGAAGAATATATTGACGGTATGAAAAAAGAATAAATTTTACATCAGGGTGGTGCAAAATTTATGGAACTAATATTTTGTGGGAAAGAGGATGCACGTGCAGTATTAGTACTGTATAACTATTGATCATATTTCTGTGGTTTTGTGGAGATATGTTTTAATTTGGTATGCATGTGGAGACGGTAGTACTGCTTTCCCACAAAAAGCCAGACGGACATATCAACGTAAAAGTTGAGTTTGGCGAGGGTGAGGGAAAAGTTCCGCTTGATAATATCGCTAAAAGAGCCGAAGAATATAAGCCCAAAGAACGAGTGACCTACAAAATGATAAAGGAGTACATAGAAGCTAAATACGGCTTCAAGGTACATACCGCATATATCGCAGAGGTAAAGAGAGATTTAGGCTTGCCAATGTACGATGCTCCTAATGCGGTAGAGGAATTGAAACAGCCGAGGAAGCATCCGACAGCAGAGAAAGTGGAAGCGATAAAGGATGCATTGAAGCATTTTGAAGTGATTTAATGAGGATAGGCGTATCATTAGAAATAGTGGTACGCTTATTTTTTTACATAGTTGTCTTTTCGTTGACCAATATTTTATTTGGTTATAAAAGCGGAGGACAGATTTTATACTAAACTGCCTAATTGATAGAATTAAAAGCGTTCACTTTGCTATTATTGACTTAAAGAGAAAAATCAAATATAATATAGTAAAGTGCCCAATCGTTGGCTTGATTAGGGGCGATTGAATAGAGGTGAAGATATGCTTCAGAATAAAGATATTGAGACACTGAGAATGTTGTTTAGCAGTCATAATTATGTTATGACTACTGCTGAACTTACAGCTTCAAAGTTATACTATGCAGATATAAAACAACTTTTAGATGAAGGATTGATTGAAAGAGTCAGGCGAGGTTACTATCACTGGACTCAAGATTATGGAGAAAGTGAAGTTGTCATTATCAATCGATTGTTTCCCGATGCAGTGTTCTGTATGGAGACTGCCCTATTCTATTATAGATACAGTGACAGAAATCCTGCTGAATGGAACTTTGCAATAGATAAAAATGTCTCTAAGCGGCGAACAAAAATCGATTATCCGTTTATAAAGGCATATCGTGTTGAGTCAGAGTTGGTTACGCTGGGCGAAACCGAAGGTGAAATTGATTTCCACAAAGTCCGCATTTATGACCGTGACCGTACTATTTGCGATGTGCTGCGAAATATGAACAAGATAGATAAGGAGGTTTTTAATAAAGCAGTACAAGGCTATGTTAAGGACCCGAAAAAGAATATACCGAATCTTATAGAATATGCGAAAGTTTTGCGTGTTCAAACGCGTGTAAAAGAATTGATTGGAGTGTGGTTGTAATGGCAGATATAGCAGCTTCCGTTCTGGCAAAGCTGAGAAATAAAGCAAAAGCTTCTGGTATCAGTTACCAGCAATGTTTGCAGCTTTTTGTGCAGGAAGAATTTTTGAGAAAGTTATCAAAATCTGGGTGTGAGGATACGCTTATACTCAAAGGTGGATTGTTCATTTATACTTTAACTAATTTTGAAAGTAGAGCAACAATTGATGTCGATTTCTTGCTCCGTGGATACTCTAATACAATAGATGATGTAAAAGAGTTGATTTGTAAAATCATCGACACGCCGACTGGTAACGATTATATAGAAATGCGAGCAAAAGGCTTTGAAGAGATTTCTCCGCAAAGAAAATATCACGGTATCAGTACACAAATTATTGCTCAAATAAAAAATGTGCGTGTGCCGTTTAATGTTGATATAGGCGTGGGCGATATTATAGTCCCCCGTGCCGAAGAACGCACAATCAACACTCAGCTTCCAGATTTTGAAGCACCTGTAATCAAAACTTATTCCCTTGAAAGCACCATTGCTGAGAAGTTTGATGCTATACTGCAACGTTTTGAGCTGACAGGCAGAATGAAAGATTTTTATGACATCTATTATCTTTCAAGGACATTCAATTTTGAGGGTGCAAAATTGCAGGCAGCTATATTTGAAACCTTACAGCGGCGTGGTACTCCCTATGATAGAGATAGTTTTAAGCGAGTTGTTGCACTTGGCGATGATGAAGATATGCAGAAGCGTTGGAAATTCTTTTTGAAAACCATAAAAGATAATACGCTTGAGTTTTCATTCATCATTACGGAAATCCAGACTTTTCTTGAGCCTGTGTTTGATGCGATTGTGAATGAGAAAGAATGGCAAGAGCAGTGGAACTTTATTATGAAATGGAATAAAAATGAAAGGAGTCCCAAATTATGAGTAGCGTACTTACTGTTGAACAGCGTGAGCAAGCAGGTTCTGACTTGTGATGCATAAGGGGAGGGGAATAGGCATATGGGTACGGGTCGTATAAAAAAGAATACATTGAGAGCGAAGATGCTTGGCATACTGATGCTGTGTGCGATAACTAGCCTTCTGGCTGCAGGAATCGTCTCTTATATGGCGCTGAGAATGATACAGAATGACAGTATAGAGGATAATATGAAGATGTATCTGGATCAGATCACGCGGAATACTGACGGCGCCTATTATGATATGCTCAGTATTATGAACTACATGGGTCCGGGAGGGCTGGTCGGAAATGTGACGGACAGTTATCTCGGTGCAACGGATAATTTTGACAGGTTTATTGAACAGCGGACACTTAGGGAAGAGATGGCAGGACTTGGTTATGTCAACACAAAACTGGTAGGTGTCATGTATTATGACCGGGAGGAGAAGAAGGAACTTATCAGCGGCATGAATGTCAGGGCGCTGGACGGAAGCCATGCTTCACTGCCTGAGGTTGTGGAGTGCGCGGGAAATGTCATACAGGCGGCCCATTCGTCTATTCTTGGGAGTGGCGAAGAACCGGTCTTTTCCGTCATGAGAGAGGTGGTCTTCGGAAACGGGAAAAGGCTGGATGTTTATGCGGAGATCGAGGCGGACATGAAGACTCCTGAAGAAATAAATAAGGCAGGACGGCCCTACACTTATATCCAGACGGATGAGAGAAGAATCACGCGGTACAGTACAAATCCTGTCATTATACAGGGACAGAAACTCTTCTCCACAACACTCTCAAAGGGAGATTACCAGGTTGAGACAAGAGAGGGATATAAGATCATGGCATACCGGAGCCAGATGGGATACATTAATGCAGTGGCGCTGCCGGACAACATGTATCAGAATGAGATCAACCATTGGAGAATGAGGATGACGCTCATCATAGTTGCATCGTTTCTGATCTTCGCCCTGTCTGTTTTTTATCTTTATCGGATAATCTGCCGGCCGTTGAATCAATTTCGAAGGCAAATGGTACAGATTGGAAACGGCGCTCTTCAGGCGGTGCATGAAGAGTCGGATATCGCGGAGTTTGACAGCCTGATGAGGGAAGTAGAACAGATGAAGTGTCAGATCGAGAATCTCATCAGCAATATGGTAGAAAAGGAAAAGAGTATACAGAAGACGGAGTATGAGAAACTTATCTATCAGATCAATCCACATTTCCTTCTCAATACGTTGAACTCGGTCCAGTGGATGGCACAGATGAGCTGCCAGAGAGATATCAGCGAGTTTGTGCAGAGATTAAAGAAGCTTCTTTCGTATAATCTGGGCAAAGAAGGCAGTCAGACGACGCTGCGGATGGAGTTGGAGATCGTAAAGGAATATATTGCCCTTCAGCAGATGAGGTATGACTTTGTTATCGAGATGCATATCGAAGATGGTGACTATCTCGACCAGCCGACGGTCCGCATGCTTTTTCAGCCGCTTGTAGAAAACGCGATCCGTTATGGACTTGGGGACGATGAGAAGATCAGTATCCAGGTGTTTGAAGATGTGGCGAGACATCTTGCTGTCGTGACTATCTCTGACAGTGGAAAGGGACTGACTCAGGAGGAAATCGATGAGATCAACCAGCCATTTGATTATGACTGGGAATACCGGAAGAATGAGAACAGAGGCATCGGGATTCGCTACGTCAAGGCTATGCTGGAATCATTTTATGATGGACAGACAAGTCTGTTTGTAAACAGCAGAAAAGGAATCGGGACAAGGATTACAATCCTCCTCCCGATCCGGGATCTGACAGAACAAAAGGGGAAGGACACAGAGGTTACATTGGAAGAAGATAAGGTGGGACAAGCAGATGAACGTATTGATCGTTGATGATGATAAACTTGCCAGAAAAGGCCTGATCGCTATTATGGACTGGGAAAAGTATGGATTCAAGGTGGCGGGAGATGTACAGAACGGAAGAAAGGCTCTGGAATTTCTCCGTACTCATCCGGTGGACATCGTGTTTACGGATATTGATATGCCGGAGATCGATGGACTGGAACTGATGCAGATGTGTAAAGAAGAATTCCCGGATATTAAGTTTGTAATTTTTTCTGTGTATGAAAATTTCAGTTATGCACAGACTGCGATCCGTATGGGGGCGTTGGACTATATCTCGAAGATCAGTTTTTCCCCGGAAGAGTGTGAACAGATACTGGAGCGGGTCAGCGCAAAGTACAGGCAGACAAGCAGAGACGGGCAGGCAGACGGGGAAGACCGGGAAAAACTCAGGGAACTGAGCAGAAGATGGATGTACACCGGATGGATCTTCAATGAGAAAGAATTTGAAGATCTCTGCCGGGAGACTAAGGAAATCAGTCTGAGGAGTGCTGAGAGGATTTTTGTAAAGAGCTTTCACGATATTCAGATCCTGTCAGGCGGGGAAGGAGAGTTCCCGTCGCTGGATACGGTTGAGGAGATGCTGGACTGGGTTCGCCGCTGGCGGGAAAACATCTATGAAGTATGCCGCAGTACGCCGCAGAAAAATGATATCTGTGCGTTTGCTGCTGTCATCCTGTATGTGGATGAGCACATCGGGGAGGAGCTGCGCTCTGAAGACGCGGCTGAACGGATCGGGATGAGTAGGAGTTATTTCAGCACAAGATTTAAAGAAATGACAGGAGAAACATTCCATCAGTATGTGATACACAGGAAAATGAAAGCCGCGGCTGAGCGGATAGAGGAGGGCGGGAAGAGCATTACCCAGATCGCCACCGAACTTGGATATGACAATTTCCACTATTTTGCAAGAGTATTTGCAAGGGAGCATGGGTGTAATCCTTCCGAATATCGAAAAGAGAGAAAAAATGTCTGATTTTCATCGGACATTTTTTTTGTGATAAAAAAACATTTGGTAAATCAGAAACAATATCATCTGGCAGGATATGGGTGTAGAAGATAAACTGTTTACAAAAAGGAAGGGAGGTCTTAGTGTGTATATCAAACGATTTGTGAAGCATTACTACATTATGCTGATCCCGGCGCTCTTATGGCTGTTTTTCTTCAGTATCGTTCCGATGTTCGGTATCGTCATGGCATTCCAGGACTATAATCCGGGCAAGGGAATCCTGCATTCTGAGTTTGTCGGGCTTGAAAATTTTGTGTATATGTTTCAGATGAACGACGTCAAACAGGTGCTGTGCAATACCGTTGTGATCGCGGTCGGAAAGATTATCGGAAATATTATCATTCCGCTGCTCTTCGCACTTCTGCTTAATGAACTCTGCATTAAGCGGATCAAACGGCCGATCCAGACTATCGTGTATCTGCCTTATTTCCTGTCCTGGGTTATCCTGGCAAAGATTGTTCTGAACATCTTCGGATATACAGGACCAATTAATCAGCTGATCGAGGCGTTCGGAGGAAATCCGATCAATTTCTTCGGGGAGCCGTCACTGTTCCAGCCTCTGGTAATCGGCACAGATATCTGGAAAGGATTCGGGTACAATACGGTAGTTTACCTGGCAGCAATACTCGGGGTAGATCAGAGTCTTTATGAGGCTGCGGCGGTAGACGGAGCAGGAAGGTTCAAACGTATCTGGCATGTGACGCTTCCGGGAATAAGGACAACAGTCGCACTCTTGGCGATCCTGTCACTTGGAAACGTGCTCAACGCAGGTTTTGATCAGATCTACAATCTGTATAATCCGCTTGTTTATTCTACAGGTGATATCATCGACACCTGGGTATACCGTGCAGGTCTTGAGAATCTGCAGTACTCGCTGGCGACGGCAGTCGGCTTGTTTAAGTCGGTGATCAGCGTTATCTTGATCGTTATAGGATATAAGCTGGCAGATAAGTTTACCGGTTACAAACTATTCTGAGGAGGTGCAGTAAATGATAGAAAATAAAGGTATAGGATCGAAAATATTCGATGTGATAAATGTCGTGATCCTTGTTTTGATCACGCTGATCTGCATCCTGCCTGTATGGTATGTCCTCTGCGTCTCTCTGAGCAGCAGGGAGGCTGTCAATGCAGGACAGGTTGCTCTCTGGCCGGTGGGATTCAATCTCCTGTCATATCAGAAGATCCTGGGGGAGAGTGATTTCTTTGGTTCCTTTCTCGTATCTGTCAAGCGAGTTGTGTTAGGAACCGGGGTCAGTATGGTGTGCATACTTCTGGCAGCATATCCGCTGTCAAGAACAAAAAAACAGTTTCCGAAGAGAGACATCTTCATGTGGATCTTTGTATTCTGCATGCTGTTCAACGGAGGTACTGTTCCGTGGTATGTCACAATGAAAAATTACGGTCTCATGGACAGCATATGGGGACTTGTTCTTGGTATGGGTCTTCAGGTTTTCAATGTTATCCTGGCAGTAAACTTTTTCAAGAATCTGCCTGTTGAACTGGAGGAAGCGTGCTTTGTAGACGGCGGCGGACCATGGAGGAATCTGTTTTCCATCTACATTCCTCTGGCAAAGCCGATGGTTGCGACGATCTCCCTCTTCACGATCGTTCAGTACTGGAATGAGTTCTTCCAGGGAATGGTGCTGAGTACGAGACAGAGCAGCTATCCGCTCCAGACATACATACAGCAGATGGTAGTAACACTTGATTATTCAAATATGAATGTCGATCAGATCGCACAGGCGATGAAATTGAACAATCTGTCGCTGGACGCGGCGAAGATATTTATCGCCATGATCCCGGTACTGATTATATATCCATTCTTGCAGAAATATTTTGTATCCGGCATTACTCTGGGATCGGTAAAAGGATAGTAGCGATACGGGAAAGTGTTCGGTGAAAATAGAGAACAGTAAAAAAAGAAAAGGAGAAAATGGATTATGAAATTAAAAAGAGTAATCGCTATAGCGTGCACTGCAGCTATGACGGCGTCTTTGATCTCAGGCTGCGGCGGTTCGTCTGACGAAGGGCAGAAAGAAGCGGTCAAGGAAGCAGAAGGAACAGCAAAGGAAGATCTGCCTCTGGCAAAATATCCGGAGACAGTTACAGTACATCTGGGCGGGAAAATGAATCCGAATGCGAAGATCCCGGAAGGAATGTCGTTTGAAGACAACTCCTATACAAGACTGTTGAAAGATGACCTGAACATTGAGGTAGTATACGACTGGGTTGCATCTATGTCAGACTATGATGAAAAAATGAGTCTCTGCATCGGAAGTAATACAGTTCCGGAAATCATGAATGTAAATGCAGCTCAGTACAGAGCTCTTCTAAAATACGATATGATACAGCCGTTGGATGACTATTTTGATGATTATGCATCTGACGCCCTGAAGAGTTATGTAGAATCCGGCGGTGATGAGCTGATGGACTGTATCACAAACGATGACGGTGAGATTATGGCAATCCCTGCACCGAACCTGACTGCAGGCGGCGTGAACGAGATGTGGATCCGTCAGGACTGGCTGGATGCTCTTGGACTGGAAGCACCCCGTACATGGGACGAGCTGGCACAAGTGGCAAACGCATTTGTTACAGAGGATCCGGATGGAAACGGAGAGGACGACACGATTGGTATTCTTGGACCAGGAAATGCGGATCATATGAATGCAGTCGGCGGCAACCAGTTCGGACTTGACCCGCTGTTCAGCTGCTATCAGTCTTATCCGCAGTACTGGCTGGAAGGCGAGGACGGAAAAGTAGAGTATGGTTCAATTCAGCCGGAGACAAAGACTGCACTGGAAAATATCTCAAAACTTTATGCTGATGGAGATATCGATCCTGAGATGCTCGTCAGAAGCGACAGCAAGGAACCTCTTCTTGCCGGAAAAGTTGGAATCTTTTTCGGACCGTGGTGGTGTGCATATACATTTGCAGATACAACTCTGT